>OCAV01000090.1_pt1 | contig 80106 bp, 66 predicted proteins | sample 1538331 | NCBI WGS metagenome assembly OCAV01 (sample SAMEA2580297, study PRJEB22360) | human gut metagenome | biome: human gut; feature: human-associated habitat; material: faeces | place: Denmark | collected 2008/2010
AGAAACTTTAAAAAACCTTTATTTTAAAGGAAAAAAGACTTGATTTATTAGGGAGTGAAAAATTGATATTGGATGTAAATATTAGGAAACCAATAATTTACGAACATTTTTTGTAGTAACAGGGTTCCCCATAAAAAGACCAAGTGCACCGACAGAAATAGCTGCAAAACAGAGTATGTTTTGCCAGGCTTCCAGATTGCGACATGTATAGTTTTTATCCAGTGCAGTCAATTTTTCTTGAGTAGGCATGTCAGTAGCTTTTTCAATTAATTTTGCTTTGGTTTCATATTTATCTTTAGACTCTTTCTCCGTGGAAAGGATCGTGTCTGACAGTATTTTCTGAACATCAGAAAAAATAGTGTCTTTAAAATTAGAGTCATCTGTAGTGTTGAAAATAGGACGAGTGTTATTCATAGGAACCTCCTTGTATAATATGTTTATTTTATCGGGTACTTCAGAAGTGCTTTGTAACTTCTTGACAGTAATTATTCTATCTGATATTGTATGAAAAGTAAATATCATAAAAGATATATAGACGACGTTAAAAATAAAAATAAATGGAGAAAATATATTATGAATAATATAAATGAGAAAAAAGCTGAAATTTGGTGTACAAGATTTAATCAGTTGATGAAAGAGCAGGGTTATACACAGAAATCATTTCTTAAAGAATACAAAAATAAATATGGAGGTGGAACACAAGCTAATATTAGTCGCTGGTTACGTGTAGGAAATGTGATTCAAAAAAATGGAATATCTCAAAAAATTGGTTTTCCGTCATATGAAAATATGTTAAATATTGCGGATTTTTTTGGAGTAACAGTTGGATATCTAACGGGGGAAACAATTTTTAAAACTTTTGAAATGGAAAAGGCTTGTCAGTGCATAGGTATTGATGAAGAAACTGGCATAGCGTTACAAAATATAGCATCTGGAAAAGCTATAAGATTTGGACAATATCAAAAAAAAGAAATTGGAGCAGTGTTAAGGTATTTGATTACGTCAGAAAGTTTTCCGAAATTTATTAGTAATTTGAAAGAATGCGCAGAGAATAATTATCGCAAAATGCATCCAATAGATCATGTTGCTATAGCAGAAAAAAAGATCAAAAAAGAAGTGTTAGAGCTGGCTAGCCAATGTTTGGAATATCAGAAGGATCATGATGAACAGTATGGCGAAGTTGATGACTTTAAAGATAACAATGTAGAAGTTACGGAGGAACTTTTAGAAGCTATATCTCTATTAAATACTGCGATTAGCCAAAATTATGAAGAAGATATGAGGAATGAAAAAGAAGTTAAATTATCAGAATATGAATTGCAAAAAATTTATTTTGAATTACTTAGAGATGTTGTTTTAGATGAGCATTTATCAGAAATGTCGATTCCGTATTCTAGCGAAGATGATCTGATTTCGTACATAACAGGACAGTAAGATATGTCAATGTGAATGCATGAAATTAGTGATGTGGTATTGTTGGAAAAAATATCAAAACTATATACAAAAAGGTCAAGGCGTGTTGTTGGTAATTATTTTCGGTGTATTTTCTTAGCGAGCAGACCATTTGGATAAACAAACGGTGTTTTTGCTTTGCTACACAAATGCAGCGAAAAGTCAAAAATAGCTTGTTAGGAAAATACTAAGACCTTTATGCACAGATTGAAAAATTCACATTTTCGTGATAAACTGATTTTAGTGTCTATGGATGAAAAATGGAGGTGCAACATGGCAATCAGTTACAAGAAACTATTCCATTTATTGATAGAAAAAGATATGACAAATGCGCAGTTACAGGAGGCGGCAGGCTTTTCGGCAAATATTATTACAAGATTGAAACGTAATGGGTATATCTCCCTTGAAAGTGTAGAGAGTATATGTCGTGTTCTGAACTGTGGCGTGGACGATATTCTGGAATTTGTACCAGAAGATAACGGAGAAAAAAGGAATGGTTGATACCAAAAACTACTGAAAATTGTAGAAGTAAGATTTTGTGAAATACAAAAGCAAAGAGGAGTTGAATGTATGGTACAGAATACAGATTTAACATTTTTTACCAATGAACCTGAAAGAGATTTGTATAGCAGATTTAGTAAGATACTTAAAAGCAACACACAGTTTTTTGATGTGCTTGTTGGCTATTTTAGAACAAGCGGTTTTTTCAAGATGTATGATGCAATGGAGACAGTTGAGAAAATTAGGATTCTTGTAGGGTTAAATGTTGATAAATACACAGTTAAGATTATAGATAAAGCGAATGCGGAAATAAAATATGAAGCACCAACTATGAAAGAAGCAAAGGAATCATTTTCTGAAAATGTGGAAAATGAATTTGCTCAGTCGGACACAACTTCTCAGATAGAACAGGGAGTCCGTACATTCATAGAATGGCTGAAAAACGGGAAATTAGAAATGCGTATGTATGTAGATGCTCCAATCCATGCAAAAGTATATATTATGCGTAAAGATATGAATAAGATTCCGGATACATATGGAAGCGTTATTACAGGGTCAAGCAATTTTTCAGAAGCAGGCTTACAGAATAATCTTGAGTTTAATGTGGAATTAAAGGATAGTAGAGATGTACAATTTGCGTTGGAAAAATTTGAAGAATTATGGGTACAAGGTGTTCCAGTAACAGAGGAATATATTGAAGCTGTAGAAAAGAAAACATGGTTGCGAAATGATATAACACCATATGAGATATATTTGAAAACTCTCTATGAATTTTTCAGAGAAGAAATAAATTCTGATAAAGATTTACTTGCAGATAATCTTTTGCCGGATGGATATATGAAATTGCAGTATCAGATAGATGCGGTAGTACAGGCAAAAAAAATTTTGGAAGCATACAATGGTGTGTTTATATCAGACGTTGTAGGTCTGGGTAAAACCTATATTTGTGCAATGCTTGCAAAGAGCTTGAAAAAGGGACGTAAGTTGGTAATTTGCCCTCCGGTACTGGTTGATTATTGGAAAGATGTTCTGCTGGAGTTTGATGTTGCAGCAGAGGTAAAATCTCTGGGGAAACTGGAGAGTATTTTGGAAAAGGGTGTGGATAAATATAAATATGTGTTTATAGATGAGGCACATAGATTCAGAAATCAGGGAACAGAGAGCTTTAGCAAGCTTCATAAGATTTGCTATGGGAAAAAGGTGGTTTTAATATCGGCAACACCAATCAACAATTATTCTAGTGATATTGAAAACCAGATTTATTTGTTTCAGCCAAAGCATAACAGCACAATCATAGGTGTAAAAAATCTGGAAGGATTCTTTAGAGAATTAAGAACAAAAGAAAAAAAATATACCAAAGGGACACAGATGTATCTTGATCAGTTACGTGAAAACTCAGAAGAAATCAGAGATAAAATCTTAAGACACATTATGATCAGGCGCACACGAGGTGAGATTAAGGAATACTATGCAGAAGATTTGAAACGACAAGGGTTAAGTTTTCCTAAACTTGGTACTCCTGAACCTATCGTATATACCTTTGATGATGATACCAATATGGTATTTAATGAAACAGTAGATGTGATAAAGAATTTCAAGTATTCCAGATATAAACCATTAGTTTACCTGAAAGATACAAAAAAGTATGCTTCTTTGTTGACTTCACAGCACAATATGGGCGGGTTTATGAAATCCATTCTTGTAAAGAGACTGGAAAGCTCGTTCTATGCTTTTAAAAATACTCTTCAAAGATTTCAGGATTCCTATGAGAAATTCATTGCTATGTATGATTCCGGAGAGGTATATATCAGTAAAAAAATAGATGTATATGATCTCTTGGATAATGGAGATGATGACAAGCTGATGGATTTAGTCGAAGCCGAAACAGTAATGCATTTCAAATCGACTGATTTTAACGAGAAGTTTATTAAAGATTTGAAGTGGGATTTGACAAAACTCAAATATTTGAGCAGTATGTGGGCAAATATTACTGCTGATCCGAAACTTGAGCAGTTCAAACTTGAGTTACAGGAAAATAAAAAATTGGTAGGAAATAAAAAGATAGTTTTTACAGAATCAAAAGAAACTGCTGAGTATCTTGCAGAAAATCTTGCAGAGTTGTTTGGAAAAAGAGTGATAGCATATACCGGTTCGAGCAGTTTGGTTCTAAAGGCTGTAATTGAGGATAGTTTTAATCCTAAGTTCAAAGAAAAGGAGAATGATCAATTTGATGTTTTAATTACTACAGATGTATTGGCAGAAGGTATCAACCTTCATAGAGCAAATGCATTGATAAACTATGACCTACCATGGAATCCGACAAGGATTATGCAGCGAGTTGGGCGTATCAATCGTGTTGGCACAGAATTTGACCAGATTTATGTGTTTAACTTTTTCCCGACAGCGCAGACAAGCAAACATCTTCCTTTGAAAGATAGAATTATAGAAAAATTGCAGGCATTTCATGATACTTTGGGAGAAGACTTTAAGTATCTGTCAGAGGAGGAAGAAGTTAGCTCTCAGAAACTGTTCAATGATTTGAATATGGACTTGGATGCAGATGAGGAAAGTGCCAGCCCGGAATTGGCATATCTGGCTGTTATCAGACAGATAAGGGACAATGACATTGCATTATTTGAAAAAATAAAGAAATTGCCGAAGAAAGCTAAAACAGGAAAACTTTCAGATTTGATAAAAGGGGAAGCAACCTTGTCATTTATAAAAAAAGGATATTTAAAAACATTTTTTATAACGAACAAGTCAGATACGAAACAAATTTCCTTTATGGATGCTGTCAACTATTTAAAATGTGAGCCTGATGTTGAAAAGATTTCTGTAGGAAAAGAATACTTCACTCATTTTGATAAAAATAATGAAGCATTTGATTATTCTCTTATAGAGGAAGATGTTATTACGAACAATCGTCCGGTAGTAGCAGGCAATGATCAGAAAATGATTCGTTATCTGCGAGCATTACAAAGCATAAAGAGCTTTACGGATGATCAGGAAGAAAAAATAAGACGTATGATAGAGATATGGGAAAACGGAGATGTTCCAGCGAATGATACGAAGGCGATACTCAAGGAAATTAAAAATGTGGAAGATGGAGTGGAAGCTTATTATAAAATCGAAGGAATGTTGGATGACAAATACTTTGAGGGACGAAAACAGATAGAAAATAAAGCAGATGGAGAGAAGAAAGAAGTCATCCTGTCCTGCTATATGAAAGGAGCTGTTGATTAATGAACAGAAAATCAGAGATATTTGAGCAGGTGTTAACTAGTCCGTTTGATAACGATACATTTGTGGGATTTGTGAAGGAATTTCTTAATAATATACAGCTTGTTGCACCGACAAACTATAATAAAGAGTACAGTAACTTTTCGTTTTATGTGGATGGATATTACCATATAGGAAATTACACCAGTGATGACAAGGATAAGATTGCAATTTTCTCCGTATGTTTGAAAAAAGGTGATACAGTAGAGAGAGCCAGAGGCATGCAGAGAAATTTTGTCAAGACATTGATTGAAAGAGGTGGATGTGTGGCGGCTATTGTTGCATTTTTCACAGAGGAAGATGCGACTAAATGGAGATTATCTTTTATCCGTATGGATTATGAATTTTCAAAGGGAAAGATAACAGAAAAATTGACTCCAGCGAAAAGATATTCTTATTTGGTAGGTAAGGGCGAACCATGCCATACCGCTAAACAGAGATTATATCCGATTTTCATGGAAGATAATGCTAATCCGGGTATTGATGACCTTGAAGAAGCGTTTAGTGTAGAAAAGGTAACTAATGAATTCTTCAATTTGTATAAAGAAAAATATATCGAACTGAAAGAGTATCTGGAATCAAATGAAGATTTTATGAATGAAGCTGCTTATAGAAATTTTACAAGCGAGCAGTTTGCAAAAAAACTGATGGGACAGATTGTATTTCTATATTTTATCCAAAAAAAAGGTTGGCTTGGAGTAGAAGCAATCCCTGTGACATTGACGGAAAAGCAGTATAAGAAAGCATTTTTTGCAAAGGGGACAAAATCAAGAGAAATAGTTCCAAAGATATATGCGCAGCAGGCAGACGGTACATATCACATTGTACTCAAGGAATTTCAGGCACTATCGGATGAAGACGAGGAAATTCTTGCAGGAATTGTGATGGGAAAACCATGGGGAACTGGTCCAAAGAACTTCATGAGAAAGATTTTTGAAGGTTGTATTGAGGCAGGAAAAAATTATTTTGACGATTATCTGGAACCATTATTTTATACAGGTTTAAATAAAAATCGTGGAGAAAATGGGTTTTATGCACCATTACATAGACGTATTCCGTTTCTGAATGGCGGATTGTTTGAACAGCTTGATAACTATGAATGGGAAAATAATAATTTTAATATTCCGAATGAACTCTTTTCAAATGCAGCAACTAAAGGAAGATATGCAGATGGTATTCTGGACATATTTGACAGATATAACTTTACTATGAATGAAGATGAGCCGATGGAGCGTGAAGTAGCCATTGATCCGGAGATGCTTGGCAAGGTTTTTGAAAATCTTCTGGATGTGAAAGATAGAAAATCCAAGGGCGCATTCTATACGCCTCGTGAAATTGTGCACTATATGTGTCAGGAAGCACTGATTAACCATCTGGTAACAAAGACGGAGCTGCCGGAAGAAGATATTAGAGACTTTGTTTTGTATGGTGATTTGATGAAAGATGAAGATACTACAAAGTCTGCCAGAGAAGGTAATAAAGAAATGCTTATATCTCCTAAAATATTTGATTTGAGCAATGGCACAAACAGATTGAAGGAATTGGATGATATACTTGCAAATGTCAAGATCGCAGATTTGGCAGTAGGTTCCGGTGCTTTTCCGCTGGGTATGCTGAGTGAAATTGTAAAAGCAAGAGAAACTTTAAGTGCGTATATGTCTATTGGAATGAATAATTTCCAGAAAAAGTCATTCTATGCCTATGATAGACAACCGTATGCATTGAAGGTTAATACGATTAAAAACTGTATTTTTGCTTGCGATATAGAGCCAAGTGCTGTAGATATTGCGAAATTGCGTTTGTGGTTGTCTATTGTTATTGATGATGAAATTGCAGAAAGTGCCGGAAATGGTGAATTCAATGAACATACCAAGCCGAGACAGTTGCCGAATCTGGATTGTAATATAATCTGTGGAAACAGTTTGATTGATGAATTTGAAGGCTTTCCACTTATTACGGAAAGTGTATTGTTGCATAATGAGTCAGAAAATAGACAACAAAATATTTTCCAGAGCAGTGTGGATGGATTGATTTCAAAACTGATAGAGTTACAGGATAAATTGTTCTTCATCAAAGATCATAACGAAAAGGAAGAAACAAAACAGGAAATACAGAAGATATATGATGATATTATACTGGAGCAGTTACAGGGAAACCCAGATGTGATAGAAGATTATTATAATACACAGTCAATGTCATCAAAACCTTTTATACTGTGGCAGCTTTATTTTCCGAGAGTATTTAGGGATAATGGTGGGTTTGATATTGTGATCGGAAATCCACCGTATGGTCTATTAAATAAAAAACAAAATCAGAATGAGAGTATAAAAGCAAATAAGTTTGAGTTAAATTATTATAAACAATGTGATATTTATAAACCGGCAAAAGGTGGAATGATAAATATATTTAGATTGTTTATATGTAAGTCGTATGATGTTTTGCGTAAAGACGGTCATCTCTCGCTTATATTTCCAATGGCATTTATGTGTGATTTGAGTTCAGCTAAGCTGAGAGAGTTTGTTTTGAAAGAAAATAAGATAGATTATTTAGAAGCTTTTCCGGAGAGGGACAATGAAAATAAGAGGGTATTTAAATCAGCAAAGATGTCTGTATGCATTTTGGGTTCTACAAAAACACATGTAAAAGAAGATGTTTTATTTCCAATGAGAATAAGTGATGATAGATTTGTAGATGTGAATTCAGCTAAAACAATGATGTCAAGAAAAGACATAGAATCAATTGATGGTAAATCATTTACAATTCCGATTATGAAACCGGAAGAATATAAAATATTATTGAAAATATGTGAAGGAAGTACCCGTATGGCTCAATATTCTAAATGTTACACGGGAGAAATTGATTTATCGTTGAATAAAAAATATATACATTTTGAAGATACTTATTCGAGAATGCTAAGAGGAGCTCAAGTTCAAAAATTTTATACAACCGATAATATCAGTCAAGGAGACATACTGTTTTTAGACAGTGAGCTATATTTACATGAGAATAGTACACCTAGAAGTAAACATCATAATGAGCAAAGAATTGTTATGCAGGGAATAACGGGGGTAAATGAGAGATATAGACTTAAAATGACGTTGTCTAATGCGGGAGAATATTGTGCTAATTCTGTAAATTATTTAATGTGCGGGCAGGACAATTTTTATTTTTTAGGGTTGCTTAATTCGCATTTGTTAAATTGGTACTTTGCAAAATTAAGTACCAACAGTAATGTAAATGGATATGAAGTAGATAATATTCCGATAAAGATTGATGAAACAAAGAAAAAATACATTTCGGAGTTAGTAGAACGTCTTTTAGAAAATCCGACGGATTATGAAAGTGAGGACGAACTTAATACCTTAATATATGATATGTATGGATTATCCAAAGATGAAAGAAAGATTGTAGAACGAAGGTACTTGTAGGGAGGTATATAAATGACAGATATAAAATACGAAATCAAAGAAGAATTAGGTACTCTTTCAGAGAGTGCAAAAGGATGGAAGAAAGAATTAAACCTTGTATCATGGAATGGAGCAGCTCCAAAGTATGATTTGAGAGATTGGTCACCAGAGCATGAAAAAATGGGCAAAGGCATTACCTTAAGTGCTGATGAAGTGCAGAAGCTTTATGAGATATTAAAAAATATTGTAGAGGATTAGAACAAGAAAATTGGAGGTAGCGTTATGGTAAAAGAGGATCTGTTTTCCGGAGAATCAAAGAATATTGAATATAAGGTGGTTGTACCGGATAAAAGCGAAAAATACATGAAAACAGTTGTGGCTTTTGCCAATACGCAAGGTGGCAGACTGGTCATAGGAATAGATGATAAAACACATCAAGTGGCTGGTGTGGATAATGACAGTCTGTTTCAGACTATGGATGCTCTGACAAATGCTATATCAGATTCCTGTGAACCTCAAATAATACCGGACATTGAGCCACAGACAGTTGATGGCAAGACAGTTATTGTCATTACTGTGGAAGCAGGAAAAAACCGTCCATATTATATTAAGTCTCAAGGCAAGACGAAGGGAACTTACATTCGTGTGGCTGGGACATCCAGACCGGCTCAGCAAGAAAAGATAAGAGAGTTGGAGATGGAAGGTGCGCGTATTTCGTGGGATGAGCTTACTTGTGTGGGATATGAAGTGACAGAAGAAGCAACGCAGGATTTGTGCAATGATATTGAGGATTTCAGAAAGAAGGCAGGACTTTCTGAGCATACTGTAAGAAAAGAGCAGCTATTTAACTGGAAAGTTTTGAAGAAAAGGGAAGGAAATGTATTGGCATCCAATGCGTATGCTCTGCTTACCTCTGATTATTTCCAATTTTCAAAAACGCAGTGTGCCGTATTCAAGGGAACGGATAGAACGATTTTCCTTGATAAACGGGAATATACTGGACCGATATACAAGCAGATAGAGAGTGCTGTTGAGTTTGTTTTAAGAAACATCAGACTGGGAGCAACAATAGATGTTTTGGTGCGTCGGGAAAGTTATGAACTTCCGGTAGAAGCAATTCGTGAAATGATAATCAATGCACATTGTCACAGAAATCTGTTAGATGAGTCTTGTATACAGGTGGCAATTTATGATGATCGTTTAGAAGTGACATCGCCGGGAGGTCTATACAATGGACTGACTTACGAGGAAGTTATGAAAGGTCATTCCAAGATTAGAAATAAGCTGATTGCTAATATTTTCAGTCAGATGGGACTTGTAGAAGCGTGGGGAAGTGGTATTAGAAGAATTATAGGTGCCGCCAGAGAATATGGATTGCCGGAGCCTACGGTGGAAGTATTTGACGATATGTTCCGAGTGAATTTATATAGAATTGCGCAGGAAAACGGAAATGGTAACAATTTCGGAGTAAATGGTGGAGAAAACTTCGGAGTAAATGGTGGAGATAAGTTCGGAGATAAGGCACATATCAGCAAAAACGGACACAAATTGACGGATACTCAGAAGAAAATACTTGATTGTATTACAGAAGATAAATATATTTCTGCTAAGAAAATAGCGGAAAAAATAGGCATGTCTGGTCGAACTGTTGAAAATAATATAAAAAAGATGAAGACGGCAGAGATTTTGGTTCGCCATGGCTCACCAAAATCTGGTTATTGGGAGATTGTAGAATAAATTATATCTTTTTTGAAAATAAATGTACACTATATTACAACAGAGTGTCCTGATAGATAAAAGAGATTCAACAAATTTCTATAATAACTTAAATAAATTAAACGCTTACTTTCAAACCACAGTGGAGCAAAATTCTACTGTGGTTTTTTCATGCTCAAAATGCTTTCAGAAATTTCAGGGGTCTTAGGGATTCTCCCTAACGAGACATTGACCGTTTTCACGCCGGCAGGAGCGAAAATGGTCTGCTCGCTACTTCGTAAATAGTAAAATCTTTTCTTATGATTTTTTTCATTCAAACAGGGTGTCAAATGAACATTTTATTCCAAATAAGTGTAAGGAATATGAGTAATTTTTTCTAAAACAGATGGTTTTGGGTGTGCATTTGGAGGGTGCCTGTCCAAATGAGTGAAAGGAGGTTTGAACTTGAACCAATATTTTAAGGCAAGCGAAGCAGAAAATTATGTCTTCTATAAAGTGCCGAAAGCTTTGTTTACGGATGAAAAGTACAAGGCGGTTTCTACCGATGCCAAAATGCTTTATGGACTACTTCTTGATCGAATGCATTTGTCTGTGAAAAACGGATGGACAGATAAATATGGTCGTGTCTATCAGTATTTTACTGTGAAAGAAGCAAAGGAAAAACTCTGTTTTGGACATGAAAAAATATGCAAATTGTTTTCTGAACTGGAGAAATCGGATCTGATTTTACGAAAGCGGCAGGGGCAGGGAAAGCCGAGCATTATTTATTTAAAAAAATTCTGATAATCGGATTTCTTGATTTCGGAATAACAGAAACTATTAAGACTAAGTAGAGTAAGAATATTACCTGCCGAGAAGAAATATATATGTCGGTTGGTAAAACAAAGATGAATAGATGAATGTTCATTGAGGAAAAATATGGAAAGAACGGAGGTGTGAAAGATTGGTTTTGGAAGTTAGTGAAAAGGATAAAATTGCATATTATTGGCTTTCTAACGAAGAAAAGGAAGACGAGGCGTTTCGTGAGTCGTTGAAACCGGATTATAGAAAATGGAATAAAATGGGATATAAAGTATGTGTATTCCTTTCTGGAAAAGAAGATATTGTCGAGCTGACAAAAGAACTTTTAATCCATAATAAGCAGGTTCTGGCGGAGAAAAATGTTAAGAAAGCAAAGGAAAGAGAACGATAGAATTTCTCTGAATGGCAGATAAACAAGTCTGCCATGGTACATGACTAACTTCCAAAATTAAGAAACAGACAAAAAGATATTGTAGGGTACAAGTGAGTGTGTTACAATGTTGTTTGCAAAATACAGCAAATAAAAATATAACATTGGTGGTGAAAGAATGTCGAAAAAGATTGCTGCATATATGCGTATTTCTGTCGATACTGAAAAGGACAGAGATAATACATCAATTGAAAATCAAAGAAGAATTATCAGAACATATGTGAAACAGACGTTTCCCGATGCGATGGTTGATTATTATGAAGATCGTGATAAAAGTGGATATACCTTTGAACAAAGAGAAGATTATCAGAGAATGAGACCACTTTTGATGGATGGAACTTATGATATATTGATCATCAAAGATTTCTCAAGGTTCTCACGTCGTAACAGCCGGGGACTTGTAGAACTTGAGGATTTAAGAGATGCGGGAGTGCGTATTATTTCAATCGGGGATGGAATTGATTACCCAACTTATGACGATTGGAATAACATTCAGGTGCGTTTCCTTTTGAATGAAATGCCAGTAACAGACGCTTCAAAAAAGGTTAGGAGAGTTGTGGAGAGCCGCCAAAACGATGCCAATTGGATTTGTGCTGTTCCATACGGATATTATTTTGTTGATACGAAAAATATGGTGTTTGAGGTGGATGAGCAGGCAGCAGTGGTGGTTCGTGAAATCTTCAGTCTGTACAATAAAGGATGGGGATATAAGAAAATAGCCAATTATCTTACAGAAAAGAATATACCGACACCTCGGATGTTAGAAAAGGAGCGTAAAGAAGCTGAAGCCATCAAAAGTAAGGGAAAGATAGAAGTAAAAATTAAGGCAAGTCCGGTTTGGGCGGTTCCGAGTATCAGTGGAATTTTACAGAATGATTTTTATATTGGAACGCTCCGACAGCATAAATATACCCGAAGAAATATCAATGGCACAGATAAAAAACTGGATGAGGAAGAACATAAAGTGTTTGAAAATCATCACACTGCGATTGTTGATGTTAAGGAATACATGAAGGCACAGCAAAATTTAAAAGCAAGGACAAAATCAAATTACAGAGGTGTAAAAAAATACGACAACGTATATTCAGGACTTCTGTTCTGTGGAGATTGCCAAAGCCCGATGTTTTCTATGAGCCGTTCTGACCTGGCACCTGCATATACCTGTGGGACTTATCACAAGCGAGGTTTGAAAGGGTGTACTTCCCATCATACAAGAGTGGATGTTCTCGATACAATGTTGAAGAAGTATATCGAACGAGTGATGAAGAATTCCGAGAAAATGATTGCGGAACTGGAAAAAGCTATCAAGACAGAGCCACAGACAATGAGAACGTCTGCTTCAACAATTGCACAGCTAGAGGTTGAGCTGGCGAAAGCAAGGGAGAGCTACAAAGCTACTCAGAAGCAAAAAATCAGGGAACTGATGAAGGCAGATGAGACAAATCGGGATATCATAGAAGAAACCTATGAAGAAATGGAAGCGGAGCTTCTGCAGAAAATAGATGGTCTGGAGAAGCAGTTGGAAATGACTGTTGAGCGAAGAAATACAACGATAGAAGTCAACAGGATAGCGAAGACGGCGTTACAGATTTTTCACGATATACTGGAAAAAGATAAATTGGATAAAGACGATCTGTTGCTTATTGTAGATAAAATCATGGTGTATGATGGGATAGATGCACGTATTGATATTCAGTTGAAACCAGACATTACCATGTTGTTGGAAACGGGAACGCTTACAGAAGAAGAACTAGAAGAAGCTGGTTATAGAGGAAAAGTTGTAAATTTTAATTGGGACATCGAGGGTAACTTATCAGCCACAATCGTCCAAAAGGTCAGAAACCAGAAGGACAAGGCTTTCGGTGTCAATGTTATATGTGGCGGCGATCCTTTGGAAATATTTACTGACAGAGAAGGCGAAATTATTTTGAAAAAGTATTCTCCGATCGGTGAATTTGGAATGCCTGTAAAATTGTATGCGGAAAGTTTATCTCAGACAATGGGGTGTACAGTGTGTATTACAGATACAGATCAGGTTATCGCTGTTTCGGGAGCAGGTAAAAAAGATTTAGAAGAAAGATTTGTAAGAAAAGAGTTTCTTCAGGTTTTGGGAGACAGAGAAGTTTTAACGGCGTGTCAAGGAGATGACAGATATGTAAAAGTGACGGAAGAAATGAATGAATATGAGGATGAAGTTATATCTCCTATTATCAGCGCGGGAGATATAATCGGGGCAGTCGTTTTATTAAACAAAGATAAGAAAAAACATTTTGGCGAAGTAGAACAAAGAGTTGCCGTCAGCGCAGCGGATTTTTTGGGAAGACAAATGGAATAACAGCAAGAACAGCTTGGTAAATATGAGGGAAATAAGTATTTTCACCAGTCATAAATCTTTCGGGACAAACATATGCTTTATTAGTGATGATACGAAACGGGAGGTTTGTGATGGAAGCAAAAGAATATGGAAATGTTGGGAAAAAGGCGATCTGGTTCGTGAAATCACTTTTGTGTGGTTATATTGTGACAGGATTCTTACTTTTGATACTGGCGCTGATGCTTTATAAGCTTGGTTTGAGTGAACAAAATGTCAATGCCGGAATTGTTTTAATTTATGTGATTTCAACATTTTCCGCGGGTTTTGTACTTGGGAAGTTGGCGGGAAAAAGAAAATTCTTATGGGGGCTGTTTGCCGGAATAACATATTTTGTCCTGCTTATGCTGATTACTTTGGGAGTATACCATGCGTTTCAAGGGAATGTGACAAATATTGCTGTGACATTTTTGCTGTGCGCCGGAGGGGGAATGCTCGGAGGAATGATTGCCTGAAAACAGTTCATATCTCAATCATTTCTCAATCTTGCAGAGCAGTTAAAAAACTCTTTAAAAATGGCGCATACTGTGCTATAATTTTATGAGCGTAATAATGTTATAAGATTAGGAGGACAGGACATGAAACATATTAAAACATTAAATACACAGACATTGAATCACACAGTAAAAAAAGGCGGATGCGGCGAGTGCCAGACATCATGCCAGTCAGCATGTAAGACATCTTGTACTGTTGGAAACCAGACTTGCGAGCAGAAGAAATAATTAAAATATCGTAAGAATACGGGGCAATAGGGTGAAGAAGGCAGCGGTCTTTAAAAGCCGCTGCCTTATGCTTGTTTGAACGAAATGAAAGAGAGGTATTTTTCGTGATACATTTGTATCAGAATAACGGATATAATATAGTGTTGGATGTCAACAGCGGTGCAGTGCATGTCGTAGATAAGGCAGCGTACGATGTGATCGGCGCGTTAGAAGAGCAAAATGAATTACATACGGCAGAAACATTGAAAACACCGGAAACTTTTGAGTTCTTAAGATCAAAACTCGGAAGTACATACGCAGAAGAAGATATAAGAGATATTTTGGAAGCTGTCGCAACGATTACGCAAGAGGGAAGACTTTTTACGAGAGATGTTTATGAAGACTACATTGATGAAGTGAAGCAGAGAAAAACAGTTGTCAAGGCGCTTTGCCTGCACATCGCACATGACTGTAATCTGGCCTGCAGATACTGCTTCGCAGAAGAAGGGGAATATCATGGACGCCGGGCGCTTATGTCTTATGAAGTAGGAAAAAAAGCGCTTGATTTCCTTATTGCGAATTCGGGAAAAAGAAGAAATCTGGAAGTAGACTTTTTCGGCGGAGAACCGCTTATGAACTGGCAGGTTGTAAAAGATCTTGTCGCTTACGGGCGAGAGCAGGAAAAAATCCACGATAAGCATTTCCGTTTTACAGTGACGACAAACGGAGTGCTTCTAAATGATGAGATCCAGGAATTTGTCAATAAAGAGATGGATAACGTCGTACTTAGTTTGGATGGCAGAAAAGAGGTTAACGACAAAATGCGTCCGTTTAGAAACGGAAAGGGAAGTTATGATCTCATTGTGCCGAAATTTCAGAAACTTGCAGAGAGCCGGAATCAGGAGAAGTATTACATAAGAGGAACATTTACGAGAAATAACCTGGATTTCTCCAACGACGTACTTCATTTTGCGGATCTTGGATTTGAGCAGATTTCAATCGAGCCGGTCGTAGGAGAAGATACAGATCCTTATGCGATCAGAAAGGAAGATCTTCCGAAGATTTTTGAAGAATATGACAAGTTGGCAAAGATCATGGTAGAGCGTGAAAGAAGCGGACGGGGCTTTACATTTTTCCATTTTATGATCGATTTGGAAGGCGGGCCGTGCGTTTCAAAACGTCTGTCGGGATGTGGATCGGGAACAGAATATCTTGCAGTAACTCCGTGGGGAGATTTGTATCCATGTCATCAATTTGTCGGACAGGAAGAATTCCTTATGGGAAATGTGGACGAAGGTATTACGCATACGGAGATTGCGGATGAATTCAGAGGATGCAGCGTATATTCAAAAGAAAGCTGCAAAAATTGTTTCGCAAGATTTTATTGCAGCGGCGGCTGTATGGCGAACTCTTATAAGTTCAATCATTCGATCAATGATACATATGAAGTAAGTTGCGAGATGGAGAGAAAACGTGTTGAATGTGCGATCATGATCAAAGCTGCATTGGCCGACGCCGACGCACAGTAACGGAAAAGCGCATAGAGCATAAAGAAAGGTACATGAGCGGACGGAATAAAACGTCTGCATAAATGTAGATAAAAAAGAAAAGTAAGAAAGGAAAAGAAGTCATGAAAAAGAGCAGAGGTATATTAAGCCTTATTCTCGTGGCAGCACTTTCAGTCCTGCTCGGTGTGACTACGATCCGCGGATTGGATTCCGAAGGAATGGGCGCAGCGAAAAATATTAATTTGGGACTGGATCTTGAGGGTGGAGTCAGCATTACATATCAGGTAAAAGGCGACAAACCGTCACAGGAAGACATGGATGACACTGTATATAAAATGCAGCGTCGTGTAGAGCAGTACAGTACAGAGGCACAGGCATATCAGGAAGGTGACAACCGGATCAGCATCGAGATCCCGGGCGTAGAAGACGCGAATGCAATCCTTGAAGAATTAGGACAGCCGGGATCACTGTATTTCATTAAGCACAAAGATGCTGATGGAAATGAGAACTACACACTTGGAGCAGAAGGTTATGTATTGAATAAAACGATCGATGAACTGAAAGCGAACGGTTCTATCGTTTTAACAGGATCGGAAGTGAAATCCGCTACGGCAGGCGCATGGGACGATCAGAAGACAGGTAAGAAAATGTATGGGGTAGATCTTACGCTGAATGCAGAAGGAACAGATGCGTTTGCGGCAGCTACAACAGAAGCATACAACAACGGAAACGATACGATCGCAATCTATTATGACGGAGAATTGATCAGTGTTCCGAGTGTAAATGCAATCATTGAAAACGGACAGGCACAGATCACAGGCTCTGCATCATACGAAGAAGCGGATAATATCGCATCTACGATCCGTATCGGAGGTCTGAATCTGGAACTGGAAGAGATCAGTTCAAAAGTAGTCGGCGCACAGCTCGGTGAAGAAGCGATCAGTACAAGTCTTAAGGCAGGAGCGATCGGTCTTGCAGCCGTATGTCTGTTTATGATCTTTGTGTACCTGCTTCCGGGATTTGCATCAAGTATCGCGCTTGTCATTTATGTCGGCTTGATCTTACTTCTGTTAAATGCGTTTGACATCACGCTTACACTTCCTGGTATCGCAGGTATTATCCTCGGTATCGGTATGGCAGTAGACGCGAACGTTATCATTTTTGCTCGTGTGAAAGAAGAATTGTCAGCAGGAGCGTCTGTTCATTCAGCGCTTCGGGCAGGATTTCATAAAGCGATGTCGGCAATCCTTGACGGAAATATTACAACATTGATCGCGGCTGCAGTATTGTGGCTTAGAGGAAGCGGTCCGGTAAAAGGATTTGCACAGACATTGGCTCTTGGTATCGTCGTTTCGATGTTTACGGCGCTTGTTGTAACAAGACTGCTCGTATATTCTTTCTATGCTATCGGCATCCGCAATCCGAAAGTATACGGCAGAGTAAAAGAAGAGAGAAAACCGATCGATTTTCTCGGAAAGAAAAAAGTGTTCTTTGTCGTTTCTATCGCACTTTGCCTGAGCGGATTTGTTGTTATGGGAATCAATTCCGCAAGGGACGTGGGAGCGCTGAATTACAGCCTTGATTTTGTCGGCGGTACGGCGACAACGGTAACGTTTGACAAAGAGTATACATTAGAAGAAGTTGACAGTCAGATGGTGCCTGAACTTGAAAAGATCACAGGCGATAAAAACGTACAGGTACAGACTGTAAAGGGAACAAATCAGGTAGTGTTTAAAACACAGACTCTTGACCTTGAAAAGAGAGAAGCTTTTGAATCTTATATGCAGAACGAGTTTGGCGTAAAAGAAGAGATTGCCACAGAAAATATCAGTTCTACGGTAAGTTCCGAAATGAGAATGGATGCGGTGATCGCAGTTATTATCGCGACGATCTTCATGCTTTTGTATATCTGGTTCAGATTTAAAGATATTCGTTTTGCTACGAGCGCGGTAGTGGCGCTTCTGCACGACGTGCTTGTCGTACTTGCATTTTATGCGATCGCCCGTGTTTCCGTGGGAAATACATTTATCGCATGTATGCTGACAATCGTCGGATACTCTATTAATGCGACAATCGTTATTTTCGACCGTATCCGTGAGGAGATGAAGAACAGTTCCAGAAACACAGATCTGAAAGATCTTGTAAATCGCTGTATCACACAGACGCTGACAAGAAGTATTTATACATCGCTGACAACATTTGTCATGGTGGCGGTTCTGTATGTGATGGGTGTAAGTTCGATCAAAGAATTCGCACTTCCGCTTATGGCGGGAATCGTTTGCGGAGCTTATTCATCTGTATGTATCACAGGCGCGCTCTGGTATGTTATGAAGACCGGGAAGAATGCAAAAGTTCAGGCTGCTTCCGTACCGGCGAAACAGGTTGAAAGTGTAAAGACAGAGTCGTCAGAAGAAAGCTCATCGGACGGAAATGTTCAAAAAGCAGCAAAATCAAAAACAAAAAAGAAAAAAAAGAGAAGATAAATTTTCGTTAAAAGATTGTTTGAAACGAAAATGAAAAGACCGGTCGTGAAGCGGAAACGTTTTACGGCCGGTTTTCTCTATGGTGATATTTTGAAAATTATGATACTATAATACAAAAATGTACGTGATATACTTGGAGGAACAAACGATGGAACGCTGGTATGTAATGATGAAGAAAGCTGATTTCAGCAGTATCGGAGCGAAATATAATATTTCGCCGGTCATTGCCCGCCTGATCAGAAACAGAGATATTATAGAAGATGAAGAGATTAATCTTTATTTGAACGGAACGATTGCCGACCTGTATGACGGAATGTTAATGAAGGACATGGATAAGGCGGTTGAGATCTTATCGGAGAAGATCAGGGAAGAAAAACCCGTAAGGGTGATCGGAGATTATGATATTGACGGTGTGAATGCAGCTTATATTTTGAAAGAAGGTCTGGAAGGACTCGGAGCAGATGTTGATACAGATATTCCCGACAGGATTAAAGACGGATACGGATTAAATAAAATGCTGATCGACCGGGCGTTAGATGATGGGATCGATACGATTATTACATGTGATAACGGGATTGCGGCTGCGGAAGAAATCACTTACGGAAGAAAAAACGGTCTTACGGTGATCGTGACAGACCATCATCAAGTTCCTTTTGTAGAAATAAACAAAGAACGGGAATATCTCCTGCCGCAGGCTGATGCGGTTGTAGATCCAAGGCGTCCGGATTGTGAGTATCCTTTTAAAAATCTGTGCGGGGCAGCGGTCGCATATAAGTTAGTAGAGGCATTGTATAATGTTATGCTCCGAGATCCGGAAGACGTTGATTATCTTATGGAAAATGTGGCGATTGCAACAGTAGGTGATGTGATGGCGCTAAAGGGAGAAAATCGTATTTTTGTGAAACAGGGACTTGAGATGCTCAAGCGCACAAAAAATGAAGGGTTAAAAGCGCTTATAGAATGTACGGGAATCAATCCCGAATATTTGAATACATACGATCTCGGGTTTGTTCTTGGACCATGTATTAATGCGAGCGGGAGACTGGACACCGCAAAAAGAGCATTGGAACTGCTGAGTACACGGACGAGGCGGGATGCGGTCATGTTGGCGGAAGATTTAAAGGCGTTAAATGACAGCCGTAAGGAAATGACGGAACGAGGAATTAAAGAAGCGGCAGAGATGATAGAAACTACCTCGCTGAAAGAGGACAAAGTATTTGTGATCTATCTGCCGGACTGTCATGAAAGTATTGCGGGAATTATCGCAGGAAAGATCAGAGACAGATATTATAGGCCTACGATCATCTTAACAAAGGCAGAAGACGGAGTGAAAGGATCGGGACGGTCTACGGAAGAGTATGACATGTTTACAGAATTGTGTAAATGTCAGGCGCTGTTTACAAAATTCGGCGGCCACAGGCAGGCGGCAGGCGTGTCCCTGAAAGAGGAGAATGTTCAGCGATTCAGAGAAACGATCAATTCTCTTTGTACATTGACAGAAGAAGACCTTCAAATGAAAGTATATATCGATATGCAAGTTCCTTTTCCGTATTTAACAGAAGATTTGATCGAGCAGTTTCAGGTGATGGAACCTTTCGGAAAAGGAAATAAAAGACCGCTGTTTGCGGAGAAAGATCTGAAGGTGATTCAACCTAAAATTGTAGGGAAAAACGAGAATGTTTTGCAGTGTATATTGGAAGATAAGCAGGGAAATCGTATGAAAGCGGTTTATTTCGGCGATGTAAAGACTTGCCTGAAAGAGATGCTGGCAGGAAAAGTCACCGCGGTTACTTATTTTCCGTCAATTAACGAATATATGGGCAGACGAAGCATACAGCTTACGATTGTAAATTATCAAAAGAAATGATATAATTAAACGATCTTATAACTTTGTTGAATGAGCTGCATGAGAGAAGGGGACTTTACTATGGCAGGAACGGCAGAATATGAAGAATTGAATAAAAATCTGGAGATCGTGGACGGTCATGCAGTAAAAGCGCCGGAGGATTATCAAGATCCGGAGCAGCTTTATCATGTTCTTATTGAAAGAGTGAGAAAGTATCATCCGTCTGCGGATATTACCATGATCGAAAAAGCTTATCGTATAGGGAAAGAAGCGCATCGTGATCAGGTGAGAAAATCAGGAGAGCCGTATATTATCCACCCTCTCTGGGTCGGTATTATTTTGGCGGATCTTGAGATGGACAAAGAGACGATCGTGGCAGGAATGCTCCACGACGCAGTAGAAGATACGGATATGACGCTTGACGATGTGGCAGGTGAGTTCGGAGAAGAAGTCGCTCTTCTTGTGGACGGCGTTACAAAGCTTGGCCAGTTGAATTATTCACAGGACAAATTAGAAGTTCAGGCAGAGAACCTCAGGAAAATGTTTCTTGCGATGGCGAAGGACATCCGGGTTATTATTATTAAACTGGCAGACCGACTGCATAATATGCGTACGCTTGAATTTATGACTCCGACAAAGCAGCAGGAAAAAGCGAGAGAGACGATGGATATTTATGCTCCCATCGCGCAGAGACTCGGAATTTCCAAGATTAAGACAGAATTAGATGATTTGTCTTTAAAATACTGGAAACCGGAAGTTTATTATAATCTCGTGAGGGATCTGAACCGAAGGAAAACAGAACGCGAGGAATTTGTGCAGCAGATAGTAGCCGAAGTTTCGAAACATATGAAAAATGCGCATATAGAGGCGAAAGTATATGGACGTGTAAAGCATTTTTTCAGTATTTATAAGAAAATGGTGAATCAAAATAAGACGCTGGATCAGGTATACGATCTGTTTGCGGTGCGGATAATTGTTGATTCTGTAAAAGATTGTTATGCGGCGCTTGGAGTAATCCACGAGATGTACACGCCGATTCCCGGAAGGTTTAAAGATTATATTGCGATGCCGAAACCGAATATGTATCAGTCTCTTCACACAACGCTGATGGGACCGTCAGGACAGCCGTTTGAGATCCAGATCAGAACAGAAGAGATGCATAAGACGGCTGAATACGGTATTGCGGCTCACTGGAAATATAAAGAAGGCGGAGATTCAGCGAAGAGTATGGAATCTCAGGAGGCTAAGCTGAACTGGCTGCGTCAGATTTTGGAATGGCAAAGAGACATGTCGGATAACCGGGAGTTTTTAAGCCTGTTAAAAGGCGACCTTGATCTGTTTGCTGAAGACGTTTACTGTTTTACGCCAAACGGTGACGTGAAGAATTTGCCGAACGGTTCCACACCGGTTGACTTTGCGTATGCGATACACAGCGCCGTGGGAAATAAGATGGTCGGTGCACGTGTAAACGGAAAACTTGTCAATATAGATTATAAAATACAAAACGGCGACAGGATCGAGATTCTTACGTCGCAGAATTCAAAAGGACCGAGCCGCGACTGGCTGAATATCGTTAAGAGTACACAGGCAAAAAATAAAATTAACCAGTGGTTCAAAAAAGAGTTTAAGGAAGATAATATTATCCGGGGAAAAGAATTGATCGTTTCCTATTGCAGGGGGAAATCAATTAATCTCCAAAATATACTGAAACCGAAGTATCAGCAGGTTGTTCAGAAAAAGTACGGCTTCAGGGATTGGGACGCTGTTTTGGCGGCGATCGGTCATGGCGGTTTAAAGGAAGGACAGGTTGTAAACAGACTTTTTGAGGAGTACGAAAAAGAACATAAGAAAGAAATTACAGACGAGACGATTCTTGAGAGAATCTCAGAAGCAAACTCTCAAAAAGTTCACATTGCAAAGTCAAAGAGCGGTATTGTTGTAAAAGGAATTAATGATATGGCAGTGCGTTTTTCAAAATGCTGCAATCCGGTTCCCGGAGACGAGATCGTCGGATTTGTCACGAGAGGACGGGGGATGTCAATCCATCGGACGGACTGTATTAATATGCTCCACCTTTCTGATGTAGAGAGGGCGCGTTTGATCGACGCGGAGTGGGAAGATACGTCCGAGACAGAGGGCGGCGGAAAATATCTGGCAGAGCTTAAGATGTACGCAAACGACAGACAAGGATTCCTTATGGATATCTCAAAAGTATTTACAGAAGCGAAAATAGATGTGAAGTCTATGAATGTTCGCACAAGCAAAAAGGGAACAGCAACGATCGATATGGGATTTATTGTAAACGGAAGAGAGGAACTCCATGCGATCATAGAGAAACTGCGTCAGCTTCAGGGAGTTCTTGATATTGAGAGAACGACGGGTTGATCTTATATGAAGCCTTTCAAGTAAGAAGCAATAGCGTTCCCGTTGCGGAGGCGGCGGGAGTAAAATGACAGTTTGAACAAAGTCAGAGTTGATAAAAAGGAGAGACAGTTCATGCGCATTGAGAAATTTGTATTCGGACCTGTAGGAACGAATTGTTATATCGTAATAAACGAGATGACTTCGGAATGTTTTGCCGTAGATATGGCGGATTGTCCTCAGGAATTCGTAAAGCATATAAAAGATGCAGGACTTTGCGTAAAAGCGCTGCTTTTGACGCATGGTCACTTTGATCATATTATGGGAGCGGAACGCTTTGCGGAAATCTTCGGATGTCCGGTTTATGCATATGAAGGGGAAGAAAATATTTTATGCGATCCGGTGCTGAATGCATCGGCGACGATGCTCGGACAGTCATATGTGTTTACAAAAGCAGAGTATGTAAAAGCGGATACGCAGATAGAAACCGCAGGCTTTCAGGTGGAGATTATTCCGACTCCGGGACATACAGAGGGCGGATGCTGTTATTATATCGGAGAAGAACATGTATTGTTCAGCGGAGATACCCTTTTTCATAATTCTATCGGAAGAACGGATCTTCCTACGGGAAGCGGAAGTGAGCTTGTCCGTTCGGTAAGAGAAAAACTTCTGGTTTTGCCGGAAGATACGAGAGTATATCCCGGACATATGGAAGAGACAACGATTTCGCATGAAAAGAAATATAATCCTTTCATATAAAGTTAATAAGTGAACGGGAATGATTGGAATATAGGAATGGATATAACAGGTGGCGATGGAATAGGCTTCGCAGAGATAATAGGAAATGGGAAGAGACGATGATTAAAGTATCAAGTAAGAAAAATAAATATACATACAATGTATATCATCTTGTAAAAGCCTTTTTCCCCAATGAAGAGATCATACAGAATGTAGATGAAAAGCAGGAATCTCTTGTGGCATTAAATCTGCCCGGAGGGTCTTGCTTTTCCATTGCGCTTGAGGAAGTGGAAGCGGCAGCAGGTGATCTTTCGGAAATGGAGACAGAAGAGGCGAAAGAACAGGCAATAAAAAAAGAACTGACTCGTTTGTTGTACCGATATCTCGAACAACAGACAAGGACAACGCTTGCATGGGGAACACTTACAGGAGTGCGGCCGACAAAACTTGCCATGACAAAATTGGAACAATATGAATCGATGACGGAAGCGGAAGCAGTCCGCAGGACAGTCGGAGCGTTTCGTGATGAATTTTTTGTCAGTGAAGAGAAAGCGCAGCTTGCATGTGAGATTGCTGTGAGGGAAAAGAAACTTTTGTCCAAATTGGATTATAAGGATGGGTTTAGTTTATATGTAGGGATTCCGTTTTGCCCAAGCGTATGCTCTTACTGTTCGTTTAGTTCTTCGCCGATCGCAGAGTGGAAAGATAAGGTGGAAAGTTACCTTTTTGCTTTGTTGAAAGAAATCCGGGCAATCGGGAAAATGTCGGAAGGGCACAGACCGGACAGCGTGTATATCGGAGGAGGAACGCCGACGACTTTGGAGGCAGAGCAGATGGATCGTTTATTAAAGACGATCACGGAGAATTTCGACTTGTCAAACGTACTTGAATTTACAGTGGAGGCAGGAAGACCGGATAGCATTACGGAAGAAAAGCTTGCGGTGATCAGAAAATACCCGGTGACTCGTATTTCAATAAATCCTCAGACAATGCAGCAAAAGACATTAGATCTGGTCGGAAGAAATCATACGGTGGCACAGACAAAAGATGCATTCTATCTGGCGAGGAAACTGGGATTTGACAATATTAATATGGATCTTATCGCCGGGCTTCCGGGAGAGGATGCTTCTGATATGGAAGATACGCTTCGGCAGGTGGAAGAAATGCATCCTGACAGTCTGACGGTTCATGCGCTGGCGATCAAAAGAGCGGCGAGATACGGACAGGAGGGAAGAAAACAGGATCTTCATTCTGAGATTTCGCAGATGATAATGTCGGCAGCTGATTGTGCCAAGCGGATTGGACTGCAGCCGTATTATTTATACAGGCAGAAAAATATTGCGGGAAATTTTGAAAATGTCGGTTATGCAGAACTTGACAAAGCCGGAATATACAATATACTGATTATGGAAGAAAAACAGACGATACTGGCAGCCGGAGCGGGAGCGTCGACGAAGATATTACTCAAAGATCCGATCCGGACAGATAGCGGGAAAGAGATTAATCTGGTTCGCTGTGAAAACGTGAAAAATATTATGGAATATATCGACAGGGTCGATGAAATGATAGAACGAAAAGGAGAATGGTTATGGCGCTGAAAAAGAAACCGGTTACAGGCATGAAAGACATGATGCCGGCGGAAATGGAAGTTCGGGATTATGTTATCGGTCTTATCAAAGAGACATATAAAACATTTGGGTTTTCCTCTATGGAAACTCCGTGTGTGGAACATATCGAGAACTTATGCAGTAAGCAGGGCGGAGATAATGAAAAACTTATTTTTAAGATTTTAAAAAGAGGGGAGAAGCTAAAACTTGATACAGCGAAAGAAGAGGCAGATCTCGTGGACGGAGGACTTCGTTACGACCTGACTGTTCCTCTCTCAAGATACTATGCAAATCATGCGAATGAACTGCCGTCTCCGTTTAAGGCACTTCAGATGGGAAATGTGTGGAGAGCGGATCGTCCGCAGAGAGGACGTTTTCGTCAGTTCATGCAGTGCGATATCGATATTCTCGGAGAACCGTCGAATCTGGCAGAGATCGAACTGATCCTTGCCACAACGGCGCTGCTTGGAAAATTGGATTTTAAAAACTTTACGATCCGTATTAATGACCGCCGTTTCTTAAAGGCGATGGCTGCATACAGCGGATTCAAAGAGGAAGATTATGACAGTGTGTTTATAACGCTCGATAAGATGGACAAGATCGGATTGGACGGCGTGGCGGCAGAGCTGAAAGGAAACGGATATGCGGAAGAATCGGTGGAAAAATATCTCGCTCTTTTTGAAGAGATCACGAATGATGTGGAAGGCGTCCGTCTCTGTAAAGAGAAATTACAAGGCTATCTTGCGCCTGAGGCGGCGGATTCACTGGAAATGATCATCACGAGTGTGGAGAGTCAGAAAGAAGCTGAATTTAAGATGAGTTTTGACCCGACGCTTGTGCGGGGAATGTCTTATTATACAGGAACAATCTTTGAGATTTCCATGGATGAATTCGGCGGAAGCGTCGGCGGAGGCGGACGTTATGATAAGATGATCGGAAAATTTACGGGACAGGATACGCCGGCAGTTGGATTTTCCATCGGGTTTGAGCGGATCGTCATGCTGCTGTTGGAACGGGGATACGAAGTGCCGACGAGCAAACCGAAAAAAGCGTTTCTGATCGAGAAAAAACTTCCGCAGGAGAAACTTCTGGAGGTGCTTGAAGAAGCGCGCAAAGAGCGGGAAGCAGGCAGACAGGTTATGATAGTAAATATGAAGAAAAACAAGAAGTTCCAAAAGGAACAGCTTGCAGAACAGGGATATACAGATATTACGGAGGTGTACAATGGCTGAATCAATGCAGGGACTTAAGAGAACTCACAGATGTGGAGAATTATCTGCGGCAAACGCAGGTGAAAAAGTGACCATTATGGGATGGGTTCAAAAGAACAGAAATAAAGGCGGGCTTGTGTTTGTAGATGTGCGTGATCGTTCGGGAATCATTCAGGTCGTATGTGAAGAAGGCAAGACAGATGCGGCGCTGATCGAGAAGGCAGCAGGACTTCGTTCCGAATATGTCGTTGCGATCGTCGGAGAGGTGGCAATGCGTTCCGGCGCTGTAAACGATAAGATTGCGACAGGGGAGATCGAGGTTATCCCAAGTGAACTCAGAATTCTTTCAGAGGCTTTGACACCGCCGTTTCCGATTGAGGAAAACTCTAAGACAAAAGAAGAAGTTCGTTTGAAATATCGCTATCTTGACCTTAGAAGAGCCGATCTTCAGAGAAATCTGATGATGAAAAGTCAAGTGATGACATTGACAAGACAGTTTTTCTCAGAGGAAGGATTTCTTGAGGTAGAGACGCCGGTACTCGGAAAAAGTACGCCGGAAGGCGCGAGAGATTATTTAGTGCCAAGCCGCGTGCATCCGGGAAGTTTTTACGGACTTCCGCAGTCGCCGCAGCTTTATAAACAACTTTTGATGTGTTCGGGATTTGACCGGTATATTCAGATTGCAAGATGTTTTCGTGACGAAGATCTCCGTGCGGACAGACAGCCGGAATTTACACAGATCGACATGGAACTTTCTTTTGTCGATGTAGATGAAGTGATCGATGTAAATGAACGTTATCTTGCGAGAGTATTTAAAGAAGTTCTCGGCGTAGATGTACCGCTTCCGATCCAGAGAATGACATGGCAGGAAGCGATGGATCGTTTCGGTTCGGATAAGCCCGATCTTCGTTTTGGCATGGAACTTACAGATGTGACAGACGTCGTGAAAAACTGCGGCTTTTCCGTATTTACCGGAGCAGTCGAAAATGGCGGAAGTGTACGCGGTATCAACGCGAAAGGTCAGGGCGGGATGCCGAGAAAGAAGATTGATAAACTGACGGCATTTGTGAAAGATTACGGCGCAAAAGGACTCGCTTATATTGCGATCCAGGAAGACGGAAGTATAAAATCTTCCTTTGCAAAATTTATGACGGAAGAAGAGATGGATGCGCTGATCAAGGCGATGGGAGCAGAAGCCGGTGATTTACTGCTTTTTGCGGCAGATAAGAACAAGGTTGTGTGGGACAGCCTCGGAGCGCTTCGTGTGGAACTGGCAAAACAGCTTGAACTGCTTGATAAAAATGAATTCCGATTTGTATGGATCACAGAGTTCCCTCTTCTTGAGTGGAGTGAAGAGCAGAACCGCTATGTGGCAATGCATCATCCGTTTACGATGCCGATGGAGGAAGATCTTCCGCTGATCGACAGCGATCCGGGAAAAGTGCGCGCAAAAGCATATGATATCGTTTTGAACGGAAATGAGATCGGAGGAGGAAGCGTCCGAATCTTCCAGGATGATATTCAGGAGAAGATGTTTGAAGTGCTCGGCTTTACAAAAGAGCAGGCATACAGCCAGTTTGGATTCCTTCTTGATGCGTTTAAATATGGAGTTCCGCCTCATGCAGGACTTGCTTACGGTTTGGATCGTCTCGTTATGCTTATGGCAAAACAGGACAGCATTCGTGATGTGATCGCATTCCCGAAAGTGAAAGATGCGTCTTGCCTTATGACGGAAGCGCCAAGTGTCGTTGATGTAAAACAGCTGAATGAACTTGGTCTTGAAACAACAGCCGAAACAGAAAAATAAGAATAAAAACCTCACTGCCTTAACTGTACTGCTTTGAAAAAGTCAGATCAAAGCCCGGTACGTTTTTGCAGTGAGGTTTTATTTTATTATAGCTAAACGAATTTCAGCGTATATCGCCGGATGCGTCTTTATTCATCCCAGCCTTCATAGAACCGGATGTTTACCGAGATATTCCGAACGATATCGCCCGCCTCTGTTTCAATATCATTGATATCTGAAATATATGGGAAGACAGGATTTTCTTCTTCAAATTCTACCATGATCCAGTTGCGGGCGGCTTCATTTGCATTGTCGATTGCATCGTCGAGAGTATCTCCCGATGCTTCGCAGCATTCAAGATCCGGGAAATATGCATCGTACCCGCCGCTTTCGTTTTTGCGGAAGACCGCAGGATATATAAATTTCATAATGATAGGACTCCTTTCTGAGTAATACAAATACATAAAAAGTATAGCATCGAAGTGGGTGAGGTGCAATGCGAAAATATATGGAGCTGAAAACTCTTTAAAAGTAATGAGAAAATAAAAAAGTTTTGAGAATTTTTGGAATACAATCCATGAATGCAATTTATGATAAAAAAATAAAAAAAGGTGTTGACATTTCTCTTTGTGCGTAGTATAGTATGTATTGTTCCGGTCAACGGAACGGAGAAAATGCGACAGTGGCTCAGCTGGTAGAGTACGACCTTGCCAAGGTCGGGGTCGCGGGTTCGAACCCCGTCTGTCGCTCTTAAAAAGCACTTGATATCTCAGATGAGATGCGAGTGCTTTTTATTTTATACTATATAATAGATGATATACGTTAAAAAGTCTTTTACAATTTGTTTTTTTCAAAGTATAATAAATAACATGTATCTCAGAGATTAGATTTATAAAAGAACGGAAAGAAAAGGTGAGGTTTCGATATGCGTAAAATACAAGTAGGACTTCTCGGACTTGGAACTGTCGGAATGGGTGTGTACAAGCTTCTTCGTAAGAGGGCGGAGACGATGGATAAGACGATCGGTGCGCAGCTTGAGATTAAAAAGATTCTTGTCCATAATAAGAATAAGAAAAGAGAAGGAGTCGATGAGACGCTTCTTACAGATGATTGGAAAGAAATTATAGAAGATGATGAGATTCAGATCGTAATTGAGGTAATCGGCGGTATCGAACCGGCGAAAACGATGATACTGGAGGCTTTAAAAGCAGGGAAAAACGTTGTGTCTGCAAATAAAGATCTGATTGCGGAAGAAGGAAAAGAGATTTTTGACACGGCACAGGCAGCGGGAAAAGATTTTCTGTTTGAGGCGGCAGTGGCAGGTGGTATTCCGATCATCCGACCACTGAAACAGTGTCTTGCGGGCAACGACCTGACAGACATACTCGGAATCGTGAACGGTACGACGAACTATATTTTAACGAAGATGTTTGAGGATGGAATGGAATTTTCGGATGCTTTGAAAAAAGCGCAGGAACTCGGCTATGCGGAAGCAGATCCGACGGCGGACGTAGAAGGTCTTGACGCCGGAAGGAAGATGGCGATCATGGCTTCTATTGCATTTCATTCAAGAGTCGTGTTTGCGGATGTGTATACGGAAGGAATTACAAAAATTACGGCGGCAGATATCGCCTATGCCAAAGAGTTTGACAGCGTGATCAAGCTGCTTGGTGTGGCGAGAAATACGCCGGAAGGAATCGAGGTCGGAGTTTACCCGGTCATGATCGCGAGAGATCATCCGCTGGCATCTGTAAGAGATTCTTTTAACGCTGTATTTATTCACGGAGATGCAGTGGACGATGCGATGTTCTACGGAAGAGGCGCAGGAGAGATGCCGACGGCAAGCGCGGTTGTAGGGGATGTGATCGACGAGGCGAGAAATATTGAATACGGATGCAGCGGACGGATAAGCTGTACATGTTATCAGCAGCTTGCCGTAAAAGATTTCGGAGATGTGAAAAATAAATTCTTCCTTAGGATGCAGGTTGAAAACTGCCCGGGTGTTCTGGCGCAGATCGCGAAGGTGTTCGGGGAACATAAGGTGAGTATTGCAAGAGTCGTACAGAAAAACGCCAAGACGGACAGAGCGGAGCTTGTGATCGTAACGGAGAAAGTGAAAGAAAAACATATGGGAAGCGCGCTTTGTGAGTTGAAGGAAATGAAAAGTATTTTTGAAGTGAGCAGCATGATCAGAGAGTATTGATAGAAACTGCCGCCGGATTTTAGATGCCGGGCGGGAGCAGTTGAATTTTCAAAAAGTCCGAATAAGGAGTGCAGATGGAAAATCGGAGTTTGCCGATCGGTTTTATCATAAAACAGGTCAATAATGTATATGAAAAAGATCTTAATGAACGATTGAAAAAAATAGGAATCACATCATCCCAGTGCGCGGTGCTCGATTATTTGTTTCATACGAGTAAAGATGAAGTGAGTCAGAGAGATGTGGAGAAAAATCTGAATCTGAAAAATCCGACTGTGACCGGAATACTGAAGCGCTTAGATGAAAAAGGATATATTTTCTGTGTACCGAATGCAAACGACAGAAGAAAAAAGATAATTTATCTTACGGAAAAAGCTTATGATATTAGAAGAAAAATGGAAGCTGACAGGCGCAAGCTGGACAGAGAACTGACGAGAGGGATGACAAAGAGGGAAACAGAAGCTCTTAGAAAGAATTTGGATAAGATATTGAATAATATTGCAGATCCGTGAGAACAGGCGGAAGCAAATGAGCCGGAAGAGCGGAAAAGGAATTGATAAAAGGAGAAGATATATGAGTTACGCAGATAAAGTGTTTATCGATATGTGCCGTGATATTATTGACAACGGTACGAGCACAGAAGGAGAAAAAGTGCGTCCGGTCTGGGAAGACGGAACGTCTGCATATACGATCAAACGATTCGGCGTTGTGAACCGATATGATTTATCGAAAGAATTTCCGGCGTTGACACTGCGCCGTACAGCGATAAAAAGCTGTGTGGACGAGCTGCTTTGGATCTGGCAGAAAAAATCAAATAATGTAAATGAATTAAAAAGCCACATTTGGGACAGTTGGGCGGATGAGACAGGGTCGATCGGAAAAGCCTACGGCTATCAAATGGGAGTGAAGCATCAGTATAAAGAAGGCCGGATGGATCAGACGGACCGTGTCATATTTGATCTGAAAAATAATCCGTACAGCAGACGTATCATGACGAACATTTATGTTCATAATGACCTGCATGAGATGCATCTTTATCCGTGTGCATATAGTATGACGTTCAATGTGACAAAAGAAAAAGACAGTGAGAAATTGACGCTGAATGCTATTTTAAATCAAAGATCTCAGGACGTTCTTGCGGCAAATAACTGGAATGTGTGTCAGTATGCGGTTCTCGTTCATATGCTTGCACAAGTATGCGGAATGAAAGCAGGAGAGTTTGTGCATGTGATCGCAGATGCGCACATTTATGACAGGCATGTTCCGATGATCGAGGAACTGATTTCCAGAGAACCGCTTCCGGCGCCGACGTTCTGGCTGAATCCTGAGATTACAGACTTTTATGATTTTACACCGGATGACGTCAGACTGGATCGCTATGAGACGCATCCGCAGATTAAAAATATTCCGATTGCTGTTTGAGTAGAGAAAGGAGTGTGCGGAGTATGAGAGCAATCGTATGTGCCGATAAAAACTGGGGAATCGGATACAAGAACAGGCTTCTTGTGAGTATTCCGTCTGATATGAAGTTTTTTAGAGAAACAACGACAGGTAAAGTTATCGTAATGGGTCGAAAGACACTGGAAAGTTTCCCGAATGGGATGCCGCTTAAAAACAGGATCAATATTGTGCTTACAAGAGACAGAAACTATGAAGCAAAAGGTGCGGTGATCGTTCACGATGAAGAAGAATTGATGAATGAACTCGGAAAGTATGATACGGAACAAATCTACATTATCGGAGGAGAGAGCGTCTACAAGATGATGCTTTCGTATTGTGATAAAATTTATGTGACAAAAGTGGATCGTGCATTTCAGGCAGACACTTATTTCCCGAATTTGGATGAGATGAGCGAGTGGAAGATGACGCAGGAAAGTGAGGAGCAGACTTGTTTTGATCTGGAATTTTGTTTTACAACATATGAAAGATGTTAAGAAAAAAATATGGCGCAGACGGGGACCGGCGGTTCTCGTTCTGTGCCTTGCTGTTATTGTGCAGGGATGTGCAGGTTACCCGGCTGATAAAGACGGGGGGCATAGAGAACAAAACAAAACAAATGAAAATGGGCGGCTGAGTGTTGTGACGACAATTTTTCCTCCGTATGATTTTGTAAGGGAGATCGCCGGAGACTGCGTAGACTTAAAAATGCTTTTAAAACCCGGGGAGGAAAGTCATTCTTATGAGCCGACGCCGCAAGATATGATCGCTATTGAAAACAGTGACGTGTTCATTTATGTCGGCGGGGAAAATGATGTGTGGGTTGAAGATATTTTAAGTTCCATGCCGGATAAAGACCGGGTTTCGATAAGACTTCTCGATTGTGTTGAAACGGAGGAAGAAGAACATGTAGAAGGAATGAAAGAACCGGCAGGAGACTCTCACCATGAAATGCACGGTGAAGAGGAACATGAGGGATCTGTCCATGAAATTGACGAACATGTATGGACGTCTCCTGTCAATGCATCTGTGATCGTGGAGAAGATCAAAGAAGTTCTCATTCAAAAAGACTCTGAAAATAAAGCGGCGTATGAGGAAAACGCAGATAGATATCAGACAGAGCTTGCACAATTGGATAAGCGGTTTCGAGAAGTTGTGAGACAGTCAAAAAGAAATTTATTAATATTCGGAGATCGTTTTCCGTTTCTTTATTTTGCAAAAGAGTATGGATTGGAATATTATGCGGCATTTCCGGGATGCGCAGGTGATACAGAGCCGAGCGCGGCGACAATGGTATTTTTGATTGAAAAGGCAAAAGACGAGAACGTTCCGGCAGTGCTTAAAATGGAGTTAAGCAATGCAGACATTGCAAATGCGGTAGCCGAAGCTTCCGGTACGGAAGTGAGAATATTTTATAGCTGCCATAACCTTTCGGCAGAAGATTTTGAAAAAGGCGAGACATATCTTACGATGATGCAAAAGAACGCAGATACGTTAAAGGAGGTTTTGAACTGATGGCGCTGATAACGTGTGAAAATGTTTCCATCGGTTACGAAGGACAAACGGTTGTAAAAGAATTGAATTTTTCTATTGAAAGGGGAGATTACCTCTGCATTGTCGGAGAGAATGGATCAGGTAAAAGCACCCTTGTCAAAAGCCTGCTCGGACTAAAAGGCGCAGACCGGGGGAAAATCATATACGGAGACGGACTGAAGAAAAATGAGATCGGATATCTGCCGCAGAAAAATGAAGAGCAAAAAGGATTTCCTGCCAGCGTTTATGAAGTCGTTTTGTCGGGAAGATTAAACGGCCGTGGGTGGAAGCCGTTTTATAGGAAAGAAGATAAAGAAGCTGCGGCAGAAAAGATGGAAATGTTAGGAATCACAGATTTGGCGCGCCAATGCTTTCGGGATCTTTCGGGCGGACAGCAGCAAAGAGCGCTTCTTGCAAGGGCGCTTTGTGCGACGAAAAGCCTACTTTTACTTGATGAACCTGTGACGGGACTTGATCCGATCGTAACAGGAGAATTTTATGATCTGATCCGAAAGATCAATCAGGAATCAAATATCGCGGTTGTGATGGTCTCTCATGATATAGAAACTGCAGTGGAAAATGCAAGTCATATTCTTCATTTGCAGGAGACGGTCCGATTTTTCGGAACGGCAGAAGACTATCGTAAAAGCCGGATCGGAAAGAAATTCCTCGGAGGTGAAGAGCATGATTGATACGATTGTGGAAATGTTTTCTTATCCGTTTATGGTACGGGCGTTTGCGGTAGGTTCATTAGTTGCCCTTTGCGCCGCGCTGCTTGGCGTCAGTCTTGTGCTGAAACAATATTCGATGATAGGAGACGGCTTGTCTCATGTTGGTTTTGGCGCTCTTGCGGTGGCAACTGCGTTTCAGGCAGCTCCGCTTTCTGTTGCGATCCCGGTTGTTGTACTTGCTGCTGTTTTGATTTTAAGGATAAAGGGAAACGGCAAGATCAAAGGTGATGCGGCAATCGCGCTTATTTCGACAACCTCTCTTGCCCTTGGAGTCATGGTGATTTCCATGACGACAGGAATGAATACAGATGTGTACAATTATATGTTCGGCAGTATTTTGGCTATGAGCGCCGAAGATGTTCGGCTGAGTGTTATTTTGGCGGGAATCGTTCTCGTTTTGTATCTTCTTTTTTATAATAAAATATTTGCGGTCACATTCGATGAAACATTTGCGCAGGCAACGGGAGTAAAAGCCAATCTGTACAATACGCTGATCGCTGTGCTGACAGCCGTGACAATCGTGCTTGGGATGCGGATGATGGGAGCTCTTTTGATCTCCAGTCTGATCATCTTTCCGGCGCTGACGTCGATGCGTGTATGCAGAACATTTCGGTCTGTCATTATAAATTCCGCCGTAATATCTGTTTTATGTCTTGTGATCGGGATTGCGATTTCTTATGTATGGGCAACTCCCGCAGGAGCAAGTGTTGTCATCGTAAATGCTGCGGCTCTAGCGGTGTATTCTATTGTCGGAATGATACGATGCAGAAAGTAACAGTTCCGACTGCGTCATTCGTAAAACCGCACGGGTGCTTCTTGTGGCCGGTGCTGCTGTTTTACTCATGAACGGGCGGACGTCTGTATGGCTGAACTGCTGCCATAGATAAAAAAGATCAAGGATAGGAAATTGACAAGATACCGGATACAAAGTATCATATTGCTTAAGATGCCGGAAGAGAAAATTTGGATTCGGAGTTGTTGTTTTTTCAGGCAATGAGAGTATGAGAGACAGACCCTTAGTTTGAGGAGGTAAGATTTTGAGACAGATTACGGGAAATAAGCTGCTCGTAAGAGCGTTAAAAGAAGAAGGAGTCGATACGATTTTCGGATATCCGGGAGCGTGTACGATTGATATTAGCGATGAGTTATACAGACAAGATGAGATCAAAGTGATCTTGCCAAGACATGAACAGGCGCTTGTACATGCGGCAGATGCATATGCGCGGACAACGGGGAAAGTCGGCGTGTGCCTTGTGACAAGCGGTCCGGGAGCGACGAATCTTGTTACCGGGTTGGCAACGGCGAATTATGACAGTGTGCCGTTAGTTTGTTTTACAGGTCAGGTGGCCCGCCATCTGATCGGAAACGATGCGTTTCAGGAAGTGGATATCGTAGGAATCACACGAAGTATTACAAAGTACGGTGTGACCGTGAGTAAAAGAGAAGATCTTGGAAGGATCATTAAAGAGGCGTTTTATATTGCGCGGACAGGGAGACCGGGACCAGTGCTGATCGACCTTCCGAAAGATGTGATGAGTGAGCTTGGAAGCCCGGAATATCCGGAAACGGTAAATCTTCGTGGATATAAGCCGAATACGAGCGTTCATATGGGGCAGCTTAAACGCGCGCTTAAGATGCTCAATAAGGCGAAAAAACCGCTGTTTCTTGCAGGAGGCGGAGTGAATATCGCAAGAGCGAATAAAGAGTTTACGGAAGTAGTCAATATAACAAACGTTCCTGTAGTGACGACGATCATGGGACGAGGCGCGGTTCCGACAGATCATCCGCTGTTTATCGGAAACCTGGGAATGCATGGGGCGTATGCCGCGAACATGGCAGTGAGCGAATGCGATCTGTTGTTTTCTATCGGTACTCGTTTTAATGATCGGATTACAGGGAAACTTCATGAATTTGCACCGAATGCACAGATTGTACATATAGATATTGATACAGCGTCGATATCAAGAAATATTCATGTGCATGTGCCTATTGTTGCCGATGCGAAAGAAGCTGTGGCGAAGATGAGAGAATATGTGGAACCATGTGAGACAAAAGAGTGGTTAGAACGTATCGCGCAGTGGAATGCAGAACATCCGCTTACAATGAAAGTTCACGGTTCGATAGGACCAAGAGATATTATCGAAGAGATGAACAGACAGTTTGACGATGCTATTATTACAACGGATGTAGGACAGCATCAGATGTTTGTGACGCAGTATGCAGAAATAACGGAAAAGAAGCAGCTCGTTACATCAGGCGGACTCGGAACTATGGGATATGGATTCCCCGCTGCGATCGGAGCGAAGATAGGCAATCCGGACAGAACCGTGATCGCGATTTCCGGTGATGGCGGAATGCAGATGAATATACAGGAGTTTGCGACTGCTGTTTTGGAGGAACTTCCGTTGATTCTGTGCGTCTTTAATAATGAATATCTCGGTATGGTCCGTCAGTGGCAGAAACTGTTTTATGGAAAACGCTACGGGATGACGAATCTGCGTTCCGGGGCGTTGTTCCGAAGAACAAATGGGGAAGAAATGCCGGAATATACACCGGATTTTGTGCGTCTGGCAGAAAGTTACGGCGCAAAGGGAATCCGCGTGACAAAGAAAGAAGAGATAAAGGAGGCTTTTGAAGAAGCCGGAAAAAATACAACTGTGCCAACTTTGATCGAGTTTATCATTGATCCGGAAGAGATGGTTTATCCGATGATAAAACCGGGCGGAACACTGGAAGAAATGATTGTGGAATGTTAGAAGGGAGCGCGTGAATATGGAAAATAAAATGAAAAAAAGATGGATTTCCCTTTATGTTGAAAATCAAGTCGGCGTACTTTCAAAAATTACAGGACTTTTTTCCGGAAAGACATATAATCTGGACAGTCTGACAGTAGGAACAACGGAAGACCCGACAGTATCAAGAATGACGATCGCTACAGTGAGCGATGATGAAACTTTTGAGCAGATCAAAAAACAGCTGAACCGAATGGTAGAAGTGATCAAAGTGATTGATTTTACAAATATCTTTGTGCGTATGAAAGAAATTTTATATGTGAAAGTGTTTAAATGCACACCTGAGGATAAAGTTGAAGTGTTTCAGATTGCGGAAACGTTTAAGGCGAAAGTGATCGATTACGGAAAAGACAGTGTGCTTGTGGAGTTTGTTCAGACTGCTACGAAAAACGACGCGGTCGTAAAATTAATGAAGGAAGAATTTAAAACAATAGAAGTTGTCCGGGGAGGAAGCGTAGGAATAGAGTCTATCAGTATGATGGAACGATAGTCCGAAGCGCCGGGACGGTTAGTATAGCGGGATCGATTGTTGAAAAAACAGTCGATCCCGCTTTTTGTAACGGAAATGTGCCTTCTGATATTTCTGGGTTAATGTAAGAAAATGGATTTGCATTTTGGAAAAGTTATGATGAACTTTCAAATAAACAGTATATAACAGTTGACAAACAGTTATATACTGTTATATACTGTTTGACGAAAGGAGGAAGTATATGAAGATTATAATCAACAGTTCGTCGATGGTACCGATTTATGAACAAATTATGGATCAGATCAAATCACTTATTACAGGCGGAGATCTGAAGCAAAATGATGCTCTTCCTTCAGTCCGAACTCTTGCAAAAGAGTTGAAGATCAGTGCGCTGACTGTAAAGAAAGCGTATGATAATCTTGAACAGGAAGGATTTACAGTGACGATTCACGGAAAGGGAACTTATGTCGCGGCTTCAAATAAAGAGCGGATATTAGAGGAATTGAAAAGAGAGATAGAAAGCGATCTGGAAAAAGTAGTTCAAAAGGCAAGAGGATGTGGTCTGGATGACAGTCAGATTAGGGAAATGTTAGAGTTGATCATGGAGGACTAAAAGATGTTGGAAATAAATAAATTGCAAAAAAAATATGAAAATTTCGAGCTGAATTGTTCGATGAAGGTGGAAAAAGGGTATATTACGGCGCTCGTAGGTGAAAACGGAGCAGGAAAAAGTACAACATTTAAAGCGCTTCTCGGCCTTATAAAGCCGGATGGAGGAGAAATCACTATCTTCGGGAAAAAACCTTTGGAGCTAACAGCGAAAGACAGAGCGAAGATGGGAATTGTTTTGACAGATTCGGGATTCAGCGGATATTTAAAAGTAAAAGATATCATACCGGTGATGGAGTCGCTATATACCGAATTTGAGAAGTCGCGTTTTCTGGATTTGTGTAATAAGTTGGATATTCCTCTTAATAAATCGATTAAAGAGTTTTCAACCGGAATGAAAGCAAAGTTGAAAGTGCTTTGCGCGCTGACGCATAAAGCGAAGTTTCTGCTTCTTGATGAACCGACAGCAGGTCTGGATGTGATGGCGAGAGAAAGTATTTTGAATCTGTTCAGAGAATATATGGAGGAAGACGGGGAGAGAACAATTTTGATCAGTTCCCATATTTCTTCTGATCTGGAAGGTTTGTGCGACGATATTTATATGATTCATGAAGGAAGGATTATCTTTCATGAAGATACGGATGTACTTCTGAATCAATACGGATTGCTGAAAGTAGATGAAAAGCAGTTTGAGGAACTTGACAAGAGGTATTTGCTGAAAAAAAGGAAAGAACATTATGGATATGCCTGTCTGACAAAAGAGAAACAATATTATATCGAAAATTATCCGGATATTGTAGTGGAAAAAGGCACTGTAGACGAATTGATTGCGATGATGATAGGAGGGAACGAACTGTGAAAGGACTTTTGATCAAAGATTTGAAATTAATGAAAAATAATGGGAAAAATCTGCTGCTGGTCTTTTTGATCATCGGAACGATGATGGGGATCATGACGAAAGAACTTTATGCGGCAGTTGGATATGTCACTTTTATTTTTACTTTGTTTACGGTAAGTACGATCAGTTATGATGAATATGATAACGGTTATCCGTTTTTGTTTACTCTGCCGATTACAAGAAGACAGTATGTAAATGAAAAGTACGTGTTTGTTTTGATCATGACAGCGATTTCGTTTTTGGTCGGCATAATCTCAGTCGTTGTACAGTTTTTCTTACTTACTCCGAAAGAAAGCTTGACTGAACTTATCTTGATGTACGGAGTTTATACAATCACCGTATTGATTTTAAACGATATTATGATTCCTTTGAAATTAAGATTTGAAAGCGAGAAGGGCCGCTTGGTTATTCCTATTGTATTCGGAGGAGCAATGGTGATTGCCCTGATTGCTGCAAAATTAGCAGGAATGCTGTCGGAAACTTTAAAAGAGAAGTTTCTTCTGGCTGCTTTCAATATAGGAGAATATGGGATTGCAGCGATTGTCATAGTGGCGGCAGTTATTGTTACGATTGCTTCGTGGTTTTGGAGTCAGCGGATTTTAGAAAAAAAAGAGTTTTAAATCAGCGGTTTGATTTTATCGGTGAAAAAGCTTGAGGGAAAAAACAGAGTACAATCTGTTTTTTCTCTTGACAAAACTGCTTCTGCAAGTTACCATAGTAACACAGTAAGTTAGCAAGGAGGAGTTTTAGTTATGAAAATGTGGAAGAAAGCAGCAAGTATCGCGCTTGTATCAGCTCTGACAGTATCAATGGCGGCTTGCGGAAACGGCGGCGGAAGTGACAAGGGTTCGGCAGACGCGGATACATTTAAGATCGGAGGTATCGGACCTACAACAGGAGATGCGGCGATTTATGGTACGGCAGTACAAAACGGTATCCAGCTTGCGATTGACGAGATCAATGAAGCTGGCGGTATCAACGGATATCAGATCGAATTTAAATTTGAGGATGACCAGTCTGATTCCGAAAAGTCGGTTAATGCGTACAATACGCTGAAAGACTGGGGAATGCAGATGTTAGTCGGAACGACGACATCAACACCGTGTACGGCAGTTGTAGAAGAGACACATGCAGATAATATGTTCCAGCTCACACCGTCGGCAACGGCTGTAGAAAGTATTCAGTATGACAATGCATTCCGTATGTGCTTCTCAGATCCGGATCAGGGAAAAGCATCGGCTGATTATATCTCAGAGAATAATCTGGCGAAAAAGATAGCGGTTATTTACAACAGTTCCGACACATATTCATCGGGAGTTTATCAGAAATTCGCAGAGCAGGCGAAAACACTCGGACTTGATATTGTAGCGGCAGAAGCGTTTACGGCAGACAGTAAGACAGACTTTTCCGTTCAGCTTCAGAAAGCGAAAGACGCAGGCGCAGAACTTGTTTTCCTGCCGATTTATTATCAGGAGGCATCTTTGATTCTTGCTCAGGCAAACAAAATGGGATTTGCACCGAAGTGGTTCGGATGTGACGGAATGGACGGACTGCTTGCATTAGACGGATTTGATGCAGCGTTGGCTGAGAATTTAATGTTCCTTACACCGTTTACGGCAGATGCGGAAGATGAAGCGACACAGAAATTTGTATCCGATTTTGAAGCTGCTTTCAAGGGAACTCCGAATCAGTTTGCAGCGGATGCTTATGACTGCGTATATGTGATCAAAGAGGCAGCAGAAAAGGCTGAACTTACACCTGATATGAGCGTTTCCGATATGAGTGATGCTTTGAAAAAAGCGATGACAGAGATCAAAGTTGACAGAATGACAGGAAAATCAATTACATGGAGTGAAGACGGAGAACCGACAAAAGATCCGACAGTTGTAATTGTTCAGGGCGGAGTTTATAAAATCCTTCATGCAGAATAAAAAGAAAAACAGAAGCAGAACGGTTATGTTATGTGAAAGTGCTTCTTATATGTGAGAAAAAGATCCTGCGTTAAGCGGGATCTTTTTGTATAGGACAGTTTGTTTTGATAGTTTTAAATGATGCATAGAATACGATAAACAGCGAAAACCCGCTAACCTTCCGGCTAACGGGTTTCGTTGTTTTATAGTTATCTAAAGGAATGAGAGTTAAAGTAGAGTGCTTTTGACACTTCAACTTTATGAGGGGAAGATAGTTACTTATCAACTATCTAACTCAGATTATAAAGAACAAATATGTCAAAAGTATGTTTAAACTATAAAAGAATACGAAAAATTATAAACAGGGAATTAAGAAAGTATATAATCATTTCTGTGTCTTTTGTATTGCGCTTGATAGTTTCGGTCCGATGATTGCTGCGAGAGCGATCTTGACAGCATCTCCGGGAAGATAAGGGATGACTCCGATCATAAGGGCAGCTTTGAAAGTAAGGCTCATATGTAGTGCAAGCCATATCGTTCCGAATAGATAACAGGCAATCATGCCGAGAGTCATGCCGATGATTGAAGCAAACGTTTTTTTATGAAATCTCAGCATAAAAAATCCATGGATGAGTGCAAGGAAGATGAAACCGAACAAATATCCCCCGGTCGGTCCGGCTAGCTTCCCAAGACCGCCGCTGAACGACGAAAAGACAGGAAGTCCGATTGTACCGAGAGCAAGGTAAATGAGCAGACTGATCGTTCCGTATTTCATTCCGAGTATATAAATAGAAAGAAAAACCGCAAAGTTTGTCAGAGTGATCGGCACAGGACTAAATGGAAGCGGGAGGGAAAGAGGTCCGAGAATGCATGTTACAGCTGTCATAAGTCCGATCATTGTGATTTTTTTTGTTTTTTCTGCCTGTGAGGCAGTGAGGCGCTGGTTCATAAGATTACTCCTTTACGTAAAATGTATGGTTTGATAAAAAAGAACGAAAGCACATAAAAACTGTTATGAAAAAGAACACGGTTTTATTGGTGTATCCGAGCGTAGTATAATAGAAAATGAAACAAAAGTCAACCTAAAATAAAAACAGGTTTACAATTAGAATCTGACGTTGAAAATACTTTATAAAACATTGTAAAGGCTATTTATAGTTAATATCAGCAAGCTGTGTAACAGTACACAGTTATAATTCACCGTATTTTTATAAACAGCAGGCCGAATGCGTGTTATAATGCGATAAGAATGTGACGGAAAATATTGTTTTACAATGAAAGCATGTCAAAGCAAGACAATGTAGAAAATGAAGAAGTGTTTGAGGAGAAGAGTGATGTTTGGGTATGTGACGGTATGTGAACCGGAATTAAAGGTGAAAGATTTAAAAAAATATAAGGCATATTATTGCGGTTTGTGTCATGTATTAAAAGAAGAGTATGGGTTTATAGGTCAGATGACACTTACATATGATATGACATTTGCAATTATTTTGTTATCTTCGCTATATGAAAGTGACACGAGAGCAGATATGCATTGCTGCAAAGTGCATCCGGTAAAAAAGCAGATAATGTTGACAAACGAGATTACGTCATATGGTGCGGCCATGAACGTGTTGATGGCATATTATCATATGGAAGATGATTGGCAGGATGAAAGGAAAGTTTCAAGCCTGACTGTAAAAACGATGCTTCGAGGTAAAGTAAAAAAAATCATGGAACAATATCCGAGGCAGAGCAGGGCAATCGAATCGGCTCTGAATGAATTGTCTGTTTGCGAAAGAGAAGGAAGTACAGATTTGGATAAAACGGCAGGATGTTTCGGGAAACTGATGGAAGAGCTGTTTTTATATAAAAAAGACCGGTGGGAAGAAACTCTTCGGAAGATGGGATTTTTTATGGGAAAGTTTATTTATCTTATGGACGCATATGAAGATCTGCCGAATGATCTGGAAAAAGGATGCTATAACCCGTTGAAGAAGATTGCCGAAGAAGAAGGATATGAAGAGCGGATCAAACAGATCTTATGCATGATGATAGCAGAGAGTACGGCAGAATTTGAGAAGCTTCCATGCCTTTCGGATATAGACATTTTGCGGAATATATTGTATGATGGAGTGTGGAATTGTTATAATAAGATACAGAGAAAGAAAAGTGAGGAACAGAAAAAATGATAAATAACCCGTATGAAGTGCTCGGCGTTTCTCCAAGCGCGTCAGATGATGAGATAAAAAAAGCATATCGTGATCTTACAAGAAAGTATCATCCGGATGCGAATGTTGATAATCCTCTTGCAGATCTTGCAGAAGAAAAGTTTAAAGAAGTACAGGAAGCTTATGATATGATCATGAAAGAGAGAGCTTCGGGCGGCGGATATTCTTATGGTTACGGGTCGTCCTCGGGCAGTTCTTCTTATGGTGCGGGCGGTAATTATCAGAACGCACAGCAGGATCCGAGGCTTCAGGCGGCTGTGAATTATATTAACAGCAGAAGATTTCGCGAAGCGCTCAACACGCTTGATCAGATTAACGAACGATCTGCAATCTGGTATTATTTAAGCAGCTGTGCGAATGCGGGACTTGGCAATAATGTTCTGGCAAGAGACCATGCGGCTCAGGCTGTGAATATGGAGCCGAACAATATGCAGTACAGACAGCTTTTGAATCAGTTGAATTATGCGAGCAGCCGTTATCAGAACAGCTCTTATGGCAATGGATACAGCAGCGGTACTACACCGTGCGGTACAGGCAATATGTGTTGTGATCTGTTTGTTGCGGATTCGTTGTGCGAATGTATGGGAGGCGACTTGTGTTCATGCATGTAAAGGCAAAAACAATGGCGTTTAGCGGACTTCTTCTTGCGCTGACTGTGATCTTTATGGTGTTGGGCAGTGTGATCGAGACGAGCACATTATTTCTGCTGGCGGCGGCATCTTTTTTTGTCGGGATCATTATCCGGGAGTTCGGACTTAGGATAGGAGCGGCATTTTATGCGGCAGGAGTGATACTTGGATTTATTACAGCGCCGAATAAGTTTTATGTGTTTACATTTGCGGCGATGGGATTATACATATGGGGGAGAGAAGCTGCATGGAGATGGATCGTGCGGCATGTGCGGGAAGAAAAGAGCAGGACGGCGTTTCTTCTTTTTAAATACGGAATCTTTAATCTTGTATATATCCCGATCGTTGTTATTTTCAGAGAAATGTTATTTGCAAAAGCAGTATCGACCCCGATTCTTGTCGGTGTTATGATAGCCGGACAGATAGGAATACTTATCTATGATAAGGCATATGATTATGTTCAGGTTCGCCTTTGGGGAAAGATGCGCGGAAGAGTGATGTCATAAAGAACGATATAAAAAGGATGAGCCACATTTCTGCGGCTCATGGGGGAAAAAGTTTATGAAAAAGTGTTCTCATCTGAGAACACTTTTAGTATACACAGAAAATGTGTAAAAAATGTGAGGAACTTTTGAACCAAATATGAAAAAATTTGAACCAAATATGAAAAAAACGGATAAAGAGGAATCTTTGACGGAGAAATCAAGGCATCAGAAAGAAAAATGATATTATTACAATATTTATATACATGAAAAAGTGATAAAAGAAATAAAAAGATGATAAAGTAAATTAAAAAAGTGACTACCCATAAGAAAATTTGTTTTTTTGGAGGATTTGTGCTTGTGAAAATGTGAAAATAGAGGTTAAAAAGAAAACAAAGTCCTTGAAAATAGAGAACTATAGATTTATAATGAATAGAGTAAATGGAATACGATCTTCGGGGTAGGGTGCAAGTCCCAACCGGCGGTATAGTCCGCGACCCGCAGCGATGCGGTGGAATCGGTGACTTTCTTAAACAGAAAGAATTCCGATACCGACAGTATAGTCTGGATGAGAGAAGATAGTGCCGCTTATTGCTCAGGAAAGGGCGGTAAGTTACACAGGTGCAGTTTATCCCGAACATGATATATGTTCGGGATTTTTTTATAAAATTGCAGAAACGAAAAAAAGGAGAAGAAAAAATGGAAGAGGAAACAGGAACGGTAAAAATGGTGATGAGTAAGAAGAAAACAGTGAAAATGGTAAAAATGGGAGTGATGGTAGCCATATCGGTAGCGATGGAATATCTTGTTCATTTTCCGATTTTTCCGGCAGTGCCGTTTTTAGAGTATGATCCGGCGGATATTTCTATTCTGATCGGAACATTTGCCTTCGGACCGGAGGCTGGGCTTGTTTTGACAGTTGTGACGGCGGTTGTTCAGGGACTGACAGTGAGTGCGGGGAGCGGACTGTATGGGATATTGATGCATATGATCGCTACGGGTGTTCTTGTCCTCGTATCTGGAATGATCTACAACAGAAAAAAGACAAAGGCAACGGCTGTTTTTGGATTGACGGCGGGAATGGCTGCAATGGCAGTTGTTATGGTCGGGGCAAATTTATTGATTACTCCGATGTTTATGGGAGTATCAAAAGATGTCGTATGGAAATTAATGCCGTTTATTATCGGCTTCAATGTGATAAAAGCGGGAATAAACGGGGCGGTTACATTTCTTTTGTATAAGCGGATCGCAATGTTTTTGCGTAAATGATCAAGTAGATGAAAGTCCTATCTGTATCTTTGTTTTGAAAAGATGCGGATAGGACTGTTTTTTTGCGGCAGAAAAAGATGCAGCAAAAAATGAGAAAGAAAAAAGTTGACAACTTCTTTTCTTTGTAGTACAATCCCAGTCGTAACATTTTTGTAATATCTGTAATAAATATGAAAACAACACATATATTTTAAAAGGGGATTATTAAAAATATATTGTGAAGATATTGCAAATGTTTACGAGGAGGAGTATATGAATTATAATAAAAAAAGAATGATTGTGGCGCTGCATCTTACAGTGTCAAGTGTTATGCTGCTTTCGGGATTTACAAGTCCCGGGACAAAGATGAATACCGCCGGAGATCTCCGTTATGCGGGAGGTGAAATAGCCGTTCAGATCGGGGATTCAGTTGTGGACGGTACGATTAGTATGATCAAAGGAACGAAACAGGTTTCGCAAAGCGTTCAAACGGCAGGAGACGTATGGAAAACAGAGGCTGTCCGTATTGAAGAAATGATTCGGGCAGAGGAAGAAAGAGCCGCAGAAGAAGCAAGAATTGCCGAAGAACAAGCAGCACAGGCAGCGGCTTTGGAAGCGACACAGTTGGAAGCGGCGAATGTTATGGCAGGGGAGCAGGAACTTCTTGCCGCTCTTATCTATTGCGAAGCGGGAAATCAGCCATATGAAGGTCAGGTTGCAGTCGGAGCAGTTGTAATGAATCGTGTGAGAAGCGGTTCTTATCCGAATACGATCAGTGAAGTGATCTATCAGTCTGGGCAGTTCGGACCGGCGATGACAGGGTGGCTTGATTCGGTTCTTTCGTCGGGAGGCTATACAGAGACAGCGATGCAGGCAGCGGCAGACGCTCTTGCGGGAAGTAATCCGATTGGCGATTGCCTTTCCTTCGGAAACGGAAACTGGGGAATCCAGATCGGGGATCATTTTTTTCATTAAATCATAGATACGAAAGAAGGAAATAGTGTGGATATTAAGATCAGACAGTATGCGGAAGAGGATGTAAAAGAAACGATTGCCATCTGGAACGAAGTTGTAAAAGAAGGGATCGCATTTCCACAGAAAGAGACTCTTACAGAGTCGACAGGAGATCTGTTTTTTAAAGAGCAGACATTTACGGGGATCGCTTATGACGAAGAGAAAAAAGAAATTGTCGGAATGTACATTTTGCATCCGAATAATATCGGAAGATGCGGTCACATATGTAATGCAAGTTATGCTGTCCGAAAAGATATGCGGGGACTTCATATCGGGGAAATGCTTGTAAAACATTGCATGAAAATGGGAAAAAAATTCGGCTTTCGCATTTTACAGTTTAATGCGGTTGTGAAAAGCAATGCAGGAGCTTTGAAACTTTATGAAAAGCTTGGTTTTGTCCGTTTAGGAACGATTCCAAAAGGGTTTGAAATGAATGACGGACATTATGAAGATATTATTCCGCATTATCATGAATTATAATTAATGATATGTATTGTAAGGAGGCTGTAATTCTGACAAGAATTTAATTGTTAGAATTACAGCCTCCTGTTGTAACGGCGACGAGACAAAGTCCGGGTTTTCCTAAGGCTTTGCCAGCCGCTTATGATTTTGGAATGCTTTTTTGCGCGTTTTGTGATTTATACGCTGTGAAAGCCTTTTCCGATGATCTCGCTTGTGTTTGAGATAAGGATGAAAGCTTCTTTATCATTTTCACGGATAAAGTTGCGAAGATGCACAGCCTGCATTCTGTTTAAAGCAGTGAGGATGATGTATTTATCATTTCCTGAATACGCTCCCTTGGCGAGACACACGCTGGCGCTTCGTCCGAGCGTATGTACGATGTAATCACAGATCGGCTCAGGGTTATCGCATACGACGTTAAAATATTTCGACAGGTTAAAGCTTTCGATAAATGTGTCGATCATGAAAGAACGAATAGAAAGTCCGAGCAGGGAAAACAGTCCGGTTTCTATATCGAAAATAAAAAATCCGGATGCCGTTATCAATGCATCTGAAATCAATAATGCCTTGCCGATGTCGAAGCTGGAATATTTTTTCAGGATCATTGCGATGATATCTGTTCCGCCGCTGGAAGAACCGATGTTAAAAAGAATCGCCGATCCAAGCGCCGGAAGAGCTATGGCAAAACATAATTCAAGCATCGGTTCATCGGTAAAAGGAGAGTGCATAGGAAAGAGCCGTTCCAGCACCGAGAGCGAAACGGAGAGAAGGATGCTGCAGTAGGCGGTAGTTGCGGCGAATTTTTTCCCGAGGATGAACATTCCGATGATGAGCAGAATCATGCTTGCGATAAAGTTAAAGTCACCTGCCGAAATGAGTCCGGTTTTAGCGATAAGAACGGCAAGACCGGTAATTCCGCCAAAAGTGAAATTATTCGTAAATTTAAAAAAGTATGTTCCGAATGCAATAAGAAGCGTGCTGAATGTAAGCATAAAGAAATGTTTTAATTTATTCATTTTATTTTCTCCAAAGTATGAAATTAAAAACTCTACTCGAATTGTAATCTTCTAAAAATAAAAAGTCAACGCATTAAGTATAAAAATGAGGAGATAATGTATTAATAAAAGAATAGAAAGAAAGAAAATAAATAAGGAGACAGTATATGGATAAAGAGATGTTGATTCGGGATATATTTGCAAGGGAAATATTAGATTCACGGGGAAATCCTACGATTGAGGCTGAAGTTCTCGCAGGGGAAAATATCGTCGGCAGAGCCGCAGTTCCATCCGGCGCTTCAACAGGAAAATATGAGGCTGTGGAGCTTCGGGATCAGGAAGAGCGTTACGGAGGAAAAGGAGTGGAGCGGGCAGTTGAAAATGTGAACAGTTGTCTGGCAAAAGCGGTGATAGGAATGAACGTGTTCGATCAAAAGGAGATCGACCGTGCTCTTTGTAAAGCGGACGGAACAGAAAATAAAAGCAACCTCGGTGCAAACGCGATTTTAGGAGTGTCCATGGCGGCGGCAAGAGCGGCGGCGAAAGGACTGAATATTCCTTTATACAGATATTTGGGAGGGGTTCAGGCGAAGAAGATGCCGGTTCCGATGATGAATATTTTAAATGGCGGAGTACATGCCGATAACCCGTTAGACATACAGGAGTTTATGATCGTTCCGGTAAGAGAGACTTCTTTTCGGGAGAGACTTCGTATTTGTGCGGAAATCTATCATATGCTAAGAGCGGTTCTGAAAGGAAAAGGTCTTCAGACAGGAGTTGGGGATGAAGGCGGATTTGCGCCTGAACTTGCAGATACGAAAGAAGCGCTTCGGACGATAAGGGATGCGGCAGAAAGGGCAGGATACCGTATGGGGCGGGATATTATGATCGCGCTTGATGTGGCGGCGTCTGAGCTGTATATTGAAGAAAAAGGCGGATATATTTTCGCGGGAGAAGGGAAAAAAGGAGAACCTGTCGTGCGGACGACAGAAGAGATGATCTCTTATTATGAGGAACTTGTTGAAGAATTTCCGATTTTTTCGATCGAAGATCCGCTTGATGAAGAAGATTGGGACGGGTGGAAAAAGCTTACGAAAAAGATTGGAAACAGAGTCCAGCTTGTAGGAGATGATCTTTTTGTCACAAATGCGCAGAGATTGAGAAAAGGGATCGAACTTGGAGCCGCTAATGCGATACTCATAAAAGTTAATCAGATCGGTACTTTAAGTGAAACGTTCGAGACGATAAAAACAGCTCAGGAAGCAGGTTATAATGTAATTGTATCGCATCGTTCCGGAGAAACAGAAGATACGATCATCGCTGATATCGCCGTGGCGTTTAATACCGGGCAGATCAAAACAGGAGCGCCATGCCGGTCTGAGAGAGTGGCAAAATACAACAGACTCTTACGGATCGAAGAACAGATCGGTGAGAAAGAAAAGATGTAGGAACGATATGCAGCGAGCGGCGGAAGAAGCGTAAGAGACGTGTAGTGAGGGCTGTGCAGGTGAAGATACGGGAATGGTTGCATATCTTTTCTTCACCTGTTATACTTTTACGCGGAAGCCATCTGGCAAAACGCCGTTTTGATCTGATATTTTATTGGGAGGATGACGCAGGCTATGGCGATAAACAAAGTTGGAAATGAGTTTGAAAAGAACAAGATAAGATAAAAAAGGAGAAACGGATGAGTATGGAAATCAATGAAATGCAAGAAATGAATGAAAGAGCAAAGAAAGCTTTGGAATATCATAAGAAAGGATATAATTGCTCACAAGCAGTGGCATGTTCTTTTTGTGAGGAGTTTGGAGTGGATGAAGAAACGATGTTTCGTATTGCTGAAGGTTTTGGTTTCGGTATGGGCATGATGGACATATGCGGTGCGGTTACTGGTATGTTTATGGTGATGGGACTGGATAATAGCGTTGGAAATCCTGACAACGGAAAACTTACAAAAGCAGATACATATAAGAAAGTAAAAGAATACGCCAATCGGTTTAAAGAGAAAAACGGAACATATTACTGCCGTGAACTCAAAAGCGTTGTGGACGGAAAGCAAAGAGTAAGCTGCGACCAATGCATTTTAGATGCGGTTGCGCTGACGGAAAGCTACCTGGCAAACAGAGGATAGATTTTCAGATCCGGTGAACCGTTCCTTTCGGAAAAGTGATCTGTAATATGGTATATTCTTTTTCTTCGGATGCAATATCTAATTTTAGTCCCAGACGAAAGGAAAGTTTTCGGGCGAGATATAACCCTACGCCTGTTGAGTTCGATTTGCTCCGGTCAGATCCGGTAAACCCTTTTTCAAATACTCTTGACAGGTCGGAAGAGGAGATGCCGCAGCCGTTGTCCTTGATCGAAAGGATAATATTTGTGTCGTTATCCTGACCGGTTATCGTAAGTTTATTTTCTTGTTTGTCAAAGTATTTGATCGAATTTTGTATGATCTGTGACAGTATGAAAGTCAGCCATTTCTCATCTGTGTAGACGATCTGGTCAATCGCATGAGTTTCTATTATGACTTTGTGATCGATCAGATCATGGCGGAACTTTAAAATGACGTTGTGTATGACTTCTTCTAAGTTCAGTTTTTTTACAAAATAATCTTTTTCTGTACTTTCGCTTCGCGCATAATAAAGCATCTGTTCTGTAAGGCGATAGAGTTTGTCGGTTTCTTTTTTCAGCGCATAGTTTTTTGTGTTGTCAAAAGTCAAAGATAACGCGCCGATCGGAATTTTGATCTCATGCGCGAAGCTTTCTACATATTCTTCGTATTCTTGTTTTTCTTTTTCGATTTGTGAGATTTTGTCATTCATAGCTTTGCACGCTTTTTTTAACGCATAATAGTAGGCTTTGTTCTGAGGGTCGCCCGGCTTTGGCAAAATATCTGAGATATAATAGCTCTCTTGAAGCTCATCTGCAAGATTAATAATGCGTTGTGAATCTTTTTGTTTCTTTTGAAATGAAAACCATAGAAAAGAGATTTGCGCCGAAAGAAAAAGGACTGCCGATAAAATAATAAATGATGAATCTACATCGTAGAAAATCAAGAGAAATACAATGCCTGAAAGAAAGAAAATTTGAAATAATAATTCGGATATTTTCCCTTCTAAAAATGTCAAAAAGCTCACAACTTCCACCCCTTTCCTCTTATATTTTCTAATAGATGAATAATTCCGATTTCTTTCATTTTCTTTTTTAACCGGGTCATATTAACAAGCAGTACGTTTTCATCTAAATAATATTTATCGTTCCATAGTTTTTCTAATAGCTCTTCTTTACTGATGATCTTATCTTCGTTCATGAAAAAATAATATAAAATGCGAAATTCGTTCCTTGTCAGCTCGATACTTTTTCCTTCGTATTTTAATACGGACAAATGAAGATCGAGAGTGCAGTCTTTTTTTGTAAGTTCCCGGAAATTATTCGGATTTGATAATTGAAGTGCCCGTTTGATTTTCTCCAGGAGAATAAGTGTGTCATATGGTTTCGTGATAAAATCGATCCCTCCTGCCTGAATACTTAGCAGTTCGTCGGCGCTTGTGTCCCTGCTTGTCACAAAAATAATCGGTACAGACATGAGCTTTTTCATCTTCCTGCATATTTCATATCCGTTTTCGTATGGAAGATTAATATCCAGTAAGATCAGATCGAAAGAATATTTTTTTGATTCTTCTGATAAATTCTCGAAATCTGTTAATAAAACAGTTTCATATCCGTGCGAGTTCAGTAATTTGGAAAGTTCGAGACGGGTGATTTTGTCATCTTCTATAATTGCAATTTTCATTTTCCGTACCTCTTGATTTGCTTTTTGTAATTGCGGTGATCCTTTTGCTTAGTATTCCTGATTTATTATTATAATAAAATTACGGCGGGAGAGCCAGAAAAATCTAACTCTCCTCATTGATATTTCGTTTAAAGCCGATGTAAGCCGTGATCCAGTAAATACCGTATATGAAAAAGAAAATCGCTAATCCGCTTATAAAATAGAGCAGGTAAGTATATCTGCTTTCCAGCATGATATGATAAACATTATTCATAGAAGCTAACATACAAAATCCGGCAATCACAGGACAAATGACAGGTACAAAGAAAAAGATAAGTAATTGTCTGCGGATCGTCCGAAAAATAGAAGAATCGTTTACGCCGAGCCTTTGCAGTGTCGTGTAGCGGTATTTATATTTTGCAGAGTCGCTCAACGATTGTATCGCAAGAATTGTACCTACTGCAGAGATCAGGATGAAAGCAATATACAGGCAGAGGCTTGCGATCATTGCAGTCATTGTATTTTGTTCCTCGACAGCAGTACCTCTTACATTGACTCTGTAATATTCGCGGATTGTCTCGTTGTCATCATTTTTTGTGACGAGCAGATGGTTTAAATCCGTTTTTATTTTTTCTTCCAATTTAGATGTTGTATCTTCTTTCGTGTCTGCGATCAGATGCTTTTCGCTTATTTCTAATCCGCTGACATATTTGTCGGGAACAATTACCGTAAATCTGCCTGTATTATTCATAGTATACCAAAAGGAGTTTGTATCGATTCCTTTTAAATGCAGCTTTTGATCTGCGAACCGGATATTTTGGATCTCGTTGTTACCTTCCACTTTATATAACAACTGGCGGTCGGTGACAAGGAAATATTCGTCGCTTTTTAGCTCGATCGGAGTTAAGCTGCGCATTTTTAATAATTTATTATAGTCGCTTAATTTCATTACCGGATCAAAATTATAAAATTGAACATCGTAGTAATTTTGTATTTGATGGGCAGGATCTTTGTAAATATTAAATTCGATTGATTCGTTTATCGTATAATCTTCATCTATCACACGAAGATATTCGTTAAAATCGTCAAAAGGCTGTTCATAATCGAAAATATCAACGTCGTAAGGAGCTGTTAATTCAATACTTCTATGATAGACTCCTTTGCATATGCTTGAATAATTTAAACATAATAAAGAAAGCAGGATCAGCATAGAAAGAGTTCCGAACGTAAAACTCATTGTCCGCGCCTTTGACGCAAACGTTCTGGCTGTAAAAAGGTAATCTTTTTTGTATTTTATTTTTTTGCTTTTCAATAAAGCGGACAATAACATGTCTGCGCATGTGGCACAAATGCCGTACATACTTACGATCAGTATCGACATACTGATAATTAAATAAGTGAGCGTTTCCTGTGCTCCGTTTTTTTCCAGTGTCCACCGGGAAGCCCAAAGGGCAAGAGCGGCAATTCCGAGTATGATACTCAATAGAAATAAAATGTTTCGTTTTCTGTTTCCGTGAAACATTTTCGTTTCATTTTGCTTTTCAAAGTAAAGAAAATCGTGTACAGTCATTTTCCTTATTCGTCTTAACAGATTTAGAAGAACTAAAAGGTAGATCAGCAGAAAGTAAACAGCCAGCATTCCGATAGACACAAAGTTTACAAAGATGAAGATTGTTTTCGGTATTTTGAGCAGTTTTACGATGATTACAGATATAAACTGACTGAATACAAAGCCGATAGGGATTGCCAAAATAAATGCAAAGATTCCTACTAATATATTTTCCGTTACAAGCAGACGGGCGATTGATGTTTTTTTGATACCGAGCAGCATATATGTTCCGAATTCTTTGCTTCTTTTTTCAAACATAAATTTCGTCGTGTAGTTGATTAAAAAACATACTACAAATACGATGACGATATTTACGAAGATCAATACATTTTTAAATGTGCTCATTCCGGATGACAGCGCTGCAACCTCATCAGAACTTGCCACAAGATTAAACGCAAGTATTAAAGAAAAAGAAAGTGTTATTGTAATCAGATAGATCAAATAATCTTTGATACTTCTTTTTGCGTTTCGATAAGCCAGTTTACCTAACATTTCCCAATTCACCTCCGAGCAAGGTCAATATATCCAATATTTCATTGAAAAATTCTTTTCTGCTTTTTTCTCCTTTGAATATTTCGTTGAATAATTTTCCGTCTTTTAAAAACAGGATACGCTCGCAAAAAGAGGCGCTGAACGGATCATGAGTTACCATTAAAATTGTCGTATGCATTTTCCGGTTAATATCAGACATTGTTTCCAGTAATAATCTCGATGAACGGGAATCTAAAGCACCGGTAGGTTCATCGGCTAAGATTAGATTCGGTTCGTTGATCAATGCTCTTGCGCAGGCACAGCGCTGCTTCTGACCGCCGGAAACTTCGTAAGGAAATTTCGATAAAATATCGCGGATACCTAATTTGTCGGCAATCGCATGGACACGCCGCTCGATCGAAGACGGGTTCGCTTTATTGATGATGAGCGAGAGAGAAATATTTTCTTCTATAGTTAATGTGTCTAAAAGGTTAAAGTCCTGAAAGATAAATCCCAGATTCTTTCGTCGGAATGAGGCAAAGTCTTTTTCTTTGATTTTTGTAATATCCTGATGATTGACAGTAATGTGTCCTGCGGTTACGGTGTCGATCGTGGAAATACAGTTTAGAAGCGTTGTTTTGCCTGATCCGCTTGCACCCATGATCGCAGTAAATTCTCCTTTGTTTACTTCCATGGAAATGCCGTCTACCGCTTTCGTAATATTTCCGGCAGCTCCGCCGTAATATTTTTTGACTTGTTCCAGTTTTAATATATGTTCCATAAGAATACTCCTTTCGGCTTCTGTCTGTTTAGATTATAACAATCAACGGCGCGTTATACACTTACAGTTTTGAAAGTAAGAGATCAGAAATACTCACAAAATATTCAAAAAAATGGCATTGAAAACTTATCTTGACGATTGTATAATAGCAAAGTGATAGTTTGAAAAACGTGAGTTGTCACGGGAAGGGCTATGCGAAAAATATTCAAAAAGGAGAGTGCAGACAATGAGTATTCGAGTTGGTATTTTGGGATATGGTAACTTAGGCAGAGGTGTAGAATGTGCAGTAAAACAAAATGATGATATGGAACTTGCGGCAGTATTTACAAGAAGAGATCCTTCAGGCGTGACAATTTTGACAGAAGGAGTTCCGGTATGCAGTGTGGATGACGCCGCAGACTGGAAAGATAAGATCGACGTATTGATTCTTTGCGGAGGAAGCGCGACAGATCTTCCGAAACAGACGCCGGAGTTTGCAAAGCTGTTTAATGTAATTGACAGTTTTGACACACATGCCCGCATTCCGGAGCATTTTGCGAATGTGGATGCTGCGGCGAAGGAGAGTGGAAAAGTCGGAATTATTTCCGTAGGCTGGGATCCGGGTATGTTCTCTTTAAACAGATTGTATGCAAACGCGATCCTTCCTGACGGAAAAGATTATACATTCTGGGGAAAAGGAGTAAGCCAGGGTCATTCAGATGCGATCAGAAGAGTAGAAGGCGTAAAAGACGGAAAACAGTATACGATTCCGTCAGAAGCAGCTCTTGAGGCAGTGCGAAACGGAGAAAACCCGGAACTTACGACACGTCAGAAACATACAAGAGAGTGTTTTGTTGTCCTTGAAGAGGGCGCGGACGCGGCAAAAGTAGAAGCGGAGATCAAATCGATGCCGAACTATTTTGTCGATTATGATACGACGGTTCATTTTATAAGTGAAGAAGAATTAAAACGCGATCACAGCGGAATCCCGCACGGCGGTTTCGTACTTAGAAGCGGAAAGACAGGCTGGGACGGAGAAAACAGCCATTTGATCGAGTACAGCTTAAAATTAGACTCTAATCCTGAGTTTACATCGTCCGTGATCGTTGCATATGCCCGCGCAGCTTACAGACTTGCTGCGGAAGGTCAGAGCGGATGCAAGACAGTGTTCGATATCGCTCCGGCATATTTAAGCGCAAAAAGCGGAGAAGAATTAAGAAAAGAGATGCTGTAAAAAGCAATCGTCTGAAGTGCCAAAAGGCACATTTCGCGATTGTAAACAGTCGCTGAGGTCCGGGGTTGCCCGGACCTTAGTTTATTGCCGTCACAAAAAAGAGACATCGATGATCTTACTGTTTCTGATCGAATGAAAACAGTGCGATCGATGAATGTCTCTTTTAAAATGCTATTTTTTATCTTTTTTACCTTTCCAATCTTTTTTAAGTTCCAAACAAACGTCGACAAATATAATAATTAAATCCCCGATAAAGAAAAATAGAAAAATTTTATCTATTTTATTGTCTATCAAAGAAAATATAATAAGAGATATAAGTGATATGAATAGGGCGATAAGCTGCTTCTTTTCTTTTTTTATTAGCTTTTTAATCATAAATTGTACCCTCCTTTTTCTATTAAGAAACTGATATTATTCAATTCCAATATAGCAAAAACGTGATTTTTACCATTGAAAATAAGGAAGTTAAATAACTTTTTTGAAGTTATATGAATTCGGATACGATTATAATAATTGTTCAAATGTATCATAAAAAGTAGGATACGATACGTCCACACATTTACTGTCAAGGATTTTCGTTGTTCCGTCAGCGACAAGAGCCGCGATGCTGAACGCCATTGCAATCCTGTGATCGAGAAGGGTGTGGATCGAAGCGCCGTGAAGTGTTCCGCCTGTGATGATCATTCCGTCTTCTGTGGGGGTGACGTTACATCCCATCGCTTTTAAATTATCTGTCACAGTTTCGATGCGGTCAGTTTCTTTTACTTTCAGTTCAGCGGCGTCTTTGATGACAGTTGTTCCGTCTGCGACGGCAGCCATGACTGCGATGATCGGAATTTCGTCGATCAATGTCGGGATAATATCGCCTTCGATCGTAATTCCGTGCAGACTGCTCGTGCGGACGAGGATGTCGGCAATTTTTTCGCCGGCCTCACATCGTTCGTTAAGAAGTGTGATATCGCCGCCCATATCTTCGCATACTTTCAAAATACCGGATCTGGTCGGGTTGATCCCCACATGTTCGATCAATATTTCCGAATCGGGAACGATCAGTCCTGCTGCGATAAAATATGCCGCAGAAGAAATATCTCCCGGAACAACGATTTTTTGACCGTATAGTTTTGGGTACGGTTTAATATATGCGGTTGCTTCTGTTCCTGACAGCGAGTGAAGAGTCCGTATGTCAGCGCCGAATTCTTTCAGCATCAGTTCAGTGTGGTTCCTGGAAAGCGACGGTTCTGTAACCGAAGTTTCTCCTTCTGCGTACAATCCGGCAAGCAGGATACATGATTTCACCTGTGCGGAAGAGACGGGGGAATCGTAGTGGATTCCGTGCAGATTTCCCGGAGCGATGTACAGCGGAGCGCATCCGTTTCTGAGAATACTTGAAATATTTGCGCCCATCATTGTAAGCGGTTCGATGATCCGTTTCATAGGGCGGGAGTTTAAAGACTCGTCTCCCGAAAGTTTTGATTCAAACTTCTGTCCCGCGAGAATGCCAGACAAAAGGCGGGTTGTAGTGCCGCTGTTTCCGACGTCGAGGATATTTAAGGGAGCGGATAGTCCGTGTAATCCTTTCCCGTGGACCGTGATCGTATGATCTGTTTCTTCTATATTAATGCCCATAGACTGAAAGCAGCGGATCGTGGCAAGACAGTCCGCACCTTTCAGAAAATTGTGGATTTCCGTCGTTCCGTTTGCAATCGATCCGAACATGATGCATCGGTGGGAAATTGATTTATCTCCGGGAACGGAAACTGTTCCCTTTAATCCTTGAATACCGGCTAATTCCATTGCTTTTTCCTCCTGTTTAAATTATTGTTTCTTTCTTAGACTTCGTATACGATATATCGGTATTTTTTCAGCAGCGCAGAAGCTTTGGAAGAGGAGGATTCATCATAAAATTCGATTCGGAGTACGCCTTCTTCAAATTCGCGGTTGTGGATAATGCCGATATTTTTAATACTGATATTATTGCTTGCCAATATAGTTGCGATCGTCGCGATTCCTCCGGTTTCATCAATAATATCACAGTATACGGCAAACTGTTTTTTGATCGGTCCTGCCGAGGTGTTAGGCATAGAATTACGATAATCGCGGGAAGATTCAAATAAAGTATAAAGCGCATTTTCATCTTCCGTATCTATAGAAAGTTTAGCTTGTATGAGTGCTTCGATATACTGTCCTAAAATATGCGAGATATTTTTTCCGTTTTTCAGACAGATTTGCTGCCACATAACCGGGGACGAGGATGCGATCCTCGTAATGTCTTTGAAACCGCCGGCGGCAAGCGCTTTCATCAGTTCTTCTTTCGTATCGGTATCCCGGACGAAGTTTACAAGTGTAGAAGCAATGATGTGAGGCAGATGGCTGATCGTTCCGGTTATGCAGTCGTGCTGCCTGTAGTCGAGGACAATAGGCAGCGCTTTTAAAGAAGAAACAAAGTTCCGGTAAGCATTGATTTTTTCTTCGGATACTTTAGCTGAAGGGGTGAGAATATAGTAAGCGTTCTCGATCAAATGAGCTTTTGAGTTGGCGAATCCGTTTTTCTCCGAACCTGCCATCGGATGACCGCCTATAAAATTTTCTTCCATACCAAGCGAGATTATTTCTTCGTGGATTGAAGTTTTAACGCTTCCTACATCTGTTAAAATACAGTCTGGATCGATCAGAGATTTTAGCTGGGTAAGGCAGGCGGTGTTGTATGAAACGGGGGCGCATAAGAAAATATAGCTGCAGCCTTTAAAATTGTCATCGATCGCAGAGCAGGAAGTGTCGATGATGTTTTCCTGGACTGCGAGAGCGAGAGTTTCTTTATTTTTATCGAATGCAATCAGCTCATAATCGGGGAAGTATGTGCGGATCGCCTTTGCGACAGAACCGCCGATAAGTCCGAGCCCGATAAAGCCGATTTTTGCAGGAGTGATGTCTGAAAACATAAAAGTAAAATCCTTTCCTTATTATAATATAGAGGTATTTTAACACGCTGACTTGTAAAAGTAAACAAAGTAATGGTAATAGTTAAGCCGATCCGGTTCGTAAAACCGCACCGTATGCTTATCGTGTATGACGACACTGTTTTCCTCAGAAACAGGAAGAGAACTGCAATGTTGAACTGCACAAGAAATATGTGAAAAATATATAAAATAGTTGTAATTTATAAAAAAATTTAGTACAATATACTATGATGTGCATGGCGAGAGGAAAGAAATACATGCAAAATAACTACATATCAAGGAGGCGGCAGCATGAAAGTTTACAGAACAGACGAAATTAGAAATGTGGTATTGCTCGGACACGGCGGAAGCGGAAAGACGAGTCTTGTTGAAGCGATGCTGTATGTATCAGGCGTTACGAACCGAATGGGGAAAGTGACAGAATCTAACACGGTCAGTGATTTTGATAAAGAAGAACAGAAACGTGGTTTTTCGATCAGCACAAGTCTTGTTCCGATCGAATGGGAAAAGGCGAAGATCAACATTCTTGATACACCGGGATATTTTGATTTTGTGGGAGAAGTGGAAGAAGCGGTAAGCGCGGCGGACGCAGCGGTCATCGTTGTTTCCGGCAAAGCGGGAGTTCAGGTAGGCACGGAGAAAGCCTGGGAGCTGTGTGATAAGTATAACCTTCCGCGAATGATCTATGTGACAGAGATGGACGTTGACGATGCAAGTTTCCGTCAGGTAGTAGAAGATCTGACTACCCGTTACGGCAAAAAGATCGCGCCGCATTTCCAGCCGATCCGCGAGAACGAAAAACTTGTCGGATATATCAATGTTATTAAAAATGCAGGAAGAAGATATACGGAGATCGGGCAAAGAGAAGAGTGCGAGATTCCTGATTACTGTAAACCGAATCTTGAGATTTTGAGAGACTCTCTTATGGAAGCTGTCGCAGAGACAAGTGAAGAGTTTATGGAGCGTTATTTCAACGGCGAAGAATTTTCGGTAGAAGAGATACGCTCTGCAATGCGTACGGAAGTGATGGACGGAGATATCGTTCCTGTCGCTATGGGATCAAACGTGCAGGCGCAAGGCGTTGCGAATCTGCTTTCTGACATTGTAAGATTCTTCCCGAGTCCGGATAAAAGAAAATGCGCAGGTATTAATCGCAGAACAAACGAGATTTTTGAAGGCAATTATGAATTCTCAAAAGCAAAGACCGCATATGTATTTAAGACGATGGTCGATCCGTTCATTGGAAAATATTCATTCGTAAAAGTATGCTCCGGAGTGTTGAAAGGCGATGATATTTTATATAATGCAGACGCAGACGCAGAAGAGAAACCCGGAAAGATTTACACAATGTGCGGAAATAAACCGGCGGAAGTTTCCGAACTGTTTGCAGGAGATATCGGGGCTATCGCAAAACTCGGCAGTACACGCACGGGCGATACGCTTTCTACAAAGGCAAATCCGGTATCTTATGCGAAAACAGATTATTCTGTTCCTTACACATATATGAAGTATACGGTGAAAACAAAGGGCGATGAAGATAAGGTTTCACAGGCGCTTGCAAAAATGACGGCAGAGGATGTTACTCTGAAGTCGGTAAATGACAGTGAGAACCGTCAGACGCTTCTCTATGGAATGGGAGATCAGCATCTCGAGATCGCAGCAAGCAAACTTGCGGCGAGATATAAAGTGGAGATCACGCTTGAGACACCGAAAGTTGCATTCCGCGAAACGATCCGCAAAAATTCGGATGTAGATATGAAATATAAGAAACAGACCGGCGGCCACGGACAGTACGGACACGTTAAGATGAAATTTGAACCGTCTCACGATCTTGATACACCGTATGTATTTGAAGAGTGCGTAGTCGGCGGAGCAGTTCCGAAAAACTATTTCCCGGCTGTAGAAAAAGGATTGCAGGAATCGGTTCTTAAAGGGCCTCTTGCCGGATATCCGGTGGTCGGTGTAAAAGCGACTTTGTATGACGGATCTTATCATCCGGTAGATTCTTCGGAAATGGCGTTCAAAACAGCTACAACCCAGGCGTTTAAGAAAGGATTTCTTGAGGCATCTCCGGTACTTCTTGAGCCGATCGCTTCTTTGAAAGTGACTGTTCCGGACGATTATACGGGAGATGTGATGGGAGATCTGAATAAGAGACGCGGACGAGTGCTTGGCATGACTCCGATCGCAGGTGGAAAGCAAGTGATCGAAGCGGACATTCCGATGACAGGATTGTTCGGGTATTGTACGGTGCTTCGCTCCATGACAGGCGGAAGAGGAACATACGCATATGAATTTGCAAGATATGAGCAGGCTCCGTCTGATGTACAGGAGAAAGAGATCGCAGCAAGAGCGGAAGAGTAAAACAGAAAAAAAAGAACAGAAAAGAACGGTATGCTCAGTTTGCGGACCGGCAGGTATTTCTGTTATAAAAAGGATCAAATACCGCGCATCTTTTATGGTGTGCGGTATTCTGCTTTTCTTATGACGGCGGTTCGTTAAGAATTTGCAAAGATCATTGTACTTTATGTGTAAAGGTGCTATAATTGCTCTACTGTCAAGAAATACAGACATAAAATTTAAAATTATAAAATGATATTTAAGAGAATCAGTTAGAGGGAAAGAGAATGAAGATTGTGATTATAGGTGATGGGAAAGTCGGATATAAACTGGCCCGTCAGCTTTCGGCGGATGATTATGACATTGTGATGATCGACAGTAACGAAAGAAAACTTCGGTTTGCTATCGACAGACTTGATATTTTCTGCGTCCACGGAAACGGGGTGGATGCCGACGTGCAAAAAGCGGCGGATGTGCCGCATGCAGATCTGGTGATCGCATGTACATCGGCAGATGAATGTAATATGTTGAGCTGTCTTATTGCAAGAAAGCTCGGAGCTCGTCATACGATCGCCCGCGTGCGTAATCCGATTTATTTTAAACAGATCGGTCTTTTAAAAGAAGAGCTTCATCTTAGTATGGCGGTGAATCCGGAATTGATTGTGGCGAATGATATCAGTCGTCTGCTTCTGTTTCCGGTTGCGAGTAAGATTGAGACGTTTGTAAAAGGAAGAGTTGAATTGATAGAGTTTACTGTTTCGGAGGACAATCGTCTTGTAGGAATGTCTCTTGCGGCAATCTATAAAAAGTTTCAGATCAAAATCCTTGTTTGCGCGGTAGAACATGAGGGAAAAGTATTTATACCGGATGGGGAATATGTACTTCAGGCAGGGGATAAACTTCATATTACCGGTGCGCATGAGGCGATGGAAGCGTTTTTCAAAATGCATGGAAAACGTCAGCTTCAGACAAAGATCAAGAAAGTTCTTATTTGCGGAGGAGGCCGGGTGGCCTATTATCTGGCGGCGAGACTTTGTAAGATCGGAATGCATGTAAAGATCATCGAAAAAGACGAAAATCGGTGTGAAGAATTATGCGATTGTCTTCCGAAAGTAACAGTGATCCACGGAGATGCGACAGATCATGATCTTTTAAGTGAAGAAGGCGTGGAGAATGTAGATGCATTTGTTGCGCTGACAGGAATCGATGAAGAAAACATTATTCTTTCGCTTTATGCGAAAAGCCAGGGCGCGGGAAAGATTATTGCCAAAGTGAATGAAGACAGAAGGGCGAGAATGGTAGCGGATTTCGGTATCGACAGTATCGTTTCGGCGAAAACGGCAACGGCAGATGCGATTTTAAGTTACGTCAGAGCGAGAAAGAACTCCCAAAAGAGCGCAAATGTAGAGACGATGTACCAACTTGTGGACGAAAAAGTAGAAGCATTGGAGTTCATTGTGAAAAATGAAACGAATTATACAGGTATAACGTTGAAAGATTTGAAAGTGAAACCGAATAATCTGATCGCATGTATCGTAAGAAAGCGTCAGATTATCATACCGAATGGAAATGACAGCATAGAGGCAGGAGACAGCGTGATTGTTGTTACGATGGAAAAACATCTGGAAGATCTTTCGGATATTATAGCGCAGGTACAGTAAGATGAATAAAAAGATGATAGTGTATATACTGGGGAAAATGCTTGGTACGGAAGGGCTTTTGCTTCTTATACCGGCGGTGGTGTCTCTCCTTTACAAAGAAAAAACGGGAGTTTATTTTCTTGTAGTGGCGGCGGTATTATTTGCTCTTTATCTTGGATTGGGAAGGAAAAAGCCGGAGAACAAACAGATCTACGGGAAGGAAGGCTTTGTGATCGTCGGACTTGCGTGGATTTTATGGTCGTTGTTCGGAGCGCTTCCGTTCTTTTTGTCGGATTGTATTCCGAATTATATTGATGCGGTTTTTGAAACGGTTTCCGGTTTTACGACGACCGGATCTACTATTTTGCAGAATATAGAGGCTCTTCCGAAAGGAATGAATTTCTGGCGGTGCTTTACACATTGGATCGGCGGAATGGGAGTGCTCGTTTTTGTGATGATGATCACTTCTCTTGATACGGATAATTCTATGTCGCTTATGCGGGCCGAAGTGCCGGGACCGGAGATGGATAAACTCGTTCCGAAAGTTCGTCATACGGCAAAACTGTTGTATCAGATGTATTTTGTTCTGACGATCGCGGAAGTGATCTTCCTTATGTTTGGCGGAATGAATTTGTATGATGCTGTCGTTCATTCGTTCAGTACGGCGGGAACAGGAGGATTCTCCAACAGAAATGCGAGCGTTGCATTTTATGACAGCGCATATATTGACGGCGTGATCACCGTGTTTATGATCTTGTTCGGAATCAACTTTAATCTCTACTTTCTGCTGTTGCTTAAAGACTGGAAGAGCGTGTTGAAAAATGAAGAGCTTAGAGTGTATCTCGGAGTAGTTGCCGCGGCGATCGTAACGATTACGATCAATATATTGAGTATGTATGAAACAGTGGCGCACGCGTTTCGCTATGCCTCGTTCCAGGTAGGGGCGATCATTACGACAACGGGATTTTATACGGCCGATTTTGAACAGTGGCCCGAGTTATCTAAAACGATACTGATGATGCTTATGGTGATCGGAGCATGCGGGGGATCAACGGGAGGCGGTATTAAAGTAAGTCGTTTTATGATCCTTTGCAAATCGATCCGTCAGGAAATTCATAAGATGCTTCATCCGAATGCGGTGACGATGGTTAGGATGAACGGAAAGAAAGTAGGCGCAGATACGATGCGCAGCATTAATATTTATTTTTCGGCATATGTATTTATCATTATTGTGTCAGTGCTGCTTGTTTCGCTTGATAATTTTGATTTTGCCACATCATTCAGCGGAGTTTTGACAACAATAAACAACGTAGGACCGGGAATTTCACAAGTAGGCCCTACCGATAATTTCCATGCGTTTTCTGCGCTGTCGAAGATTGTGTTTAGTTTTGATATGCTATTCGGAAGATTGGAAATATTCCCTTATCTTCTGATACTGTCACCTGATCTTTGGCGAAAGAGGTTTTAGAGAGAAGCTTTAAAATGGGATTCCAGAAAGGTAAGAAAAGTATATGAAAAAAATAGGTGGAAAGATAGCGGTTGTACTGGCGGTGATCGCGTTGCTTGGTGTTTACTATTACGTAGCTCTTCCTGCAGTTAACATTCATGCGACAGAATTTTGGATCTTCCTTGTGATTCTTGTTGTTTTGGCAGCGCTGATCTATGTCAGGAAGAAAAAGTTAAACAGATACGAGATGAAGGAATCGAAAGGATTAAAAGCGATTCTTACGGTTCTTGTAGTGATCGTAGCGGTATATCTGTTGGGATCTCTTCTTTCCTCTCCGATAGTGAACGCAAAGAAATATCAAAAGCTTATGAAAGTGGAGACCGGAGAGTTTACAAAGGATATAGAGGAACTTTCTTTTGATCAGATTCCGCTTCTTGACCGTGATTCTGCGACGCTTCTGGGTAACAGAAAGATGGGAAGTATGGTTGATATGGTTTCTCAGTTTGAAGTGGATGAGCTCTATTCACAGATCAATTACCAGGATCGTCCTGTACGTGTTTCTCCGCTGAAATACGCAAGCGTCATCAAATGGTTTACGAATCAGTCAGATGGAATACCGGCGTATATCAAGATTGATATGGCAACACAGAATACGGAGCTTGTGAAACTTGAAAAAGGGATGAAATATACGACAAGCGATCATTTTAACAGAAATATTTATCGTCATTTGAGATTTAAGTATCCGACATATATTTTTAATGATTTAAGCTTTGAAGTAGACGAAGAAGGTACGCCGTATTGGGTTTGCCCTGTGAAAAAATATAATATCGGTCTTTTCGGCGGTGTGACAGTGGATCGGGTTGTGCTTTGCAACGCAGTTACCGGAGAAACGGTAGATTATAAAGTCAAAGACGTTCCGCAGTGGGTAGATCGCGTATATTCGGCAGATCTTCTTGTTCAATTATACGATTATTACGGAACATTGAAGCATGGATATTTTAACAGCGTGCTCGGACAGAAAGACTGTCTTGCCACAACGGACGGATATAATTATCTGGCGATCAACGATGATGTATGGGTTTATACAGGAGTTACTTCGATCACAGGCGATCAGTCGAATGTCGGGTTTGTTCTGATGAATCAGCGTACGATGGAAACTAAATTTTACGAAGTTGAAGGTGCGACAGAGGCGTCTGCGATGTCTTCTGCAGAAGGACAGGTACAGAACTTGAAATATGTTGCGACGTTTCCTTTACTGTTAAATATTTCAGGAGAACCGACATATTTTATTGCACTTAAAGATGATGCGGGACTTGTGAAAAAGTATGCGATGGTAAATGTTCAGAAATATCAGATCGTTGCGATCGGCGATACTGTAAGCGAGTGTGAAAGCGTTTATACAGATTTAATGTATGAAAACGGTATTAAAGAAGAAGAGGAAGACGTAAGGGAAGTACAGACGATTACGGCTCCGATTACGAAAATTGCTCAGGGAGTAGTGGAAGGAAACTCACATTACTATATTATGGTGGAAGGATCTGACGATATATTTGATGTGTCGGTTGTTGATTTTATTGACATTATCCGCTATAACGTGGGAGATCAGGTGACGATAGAATATAAAGAAGGCGAAAAGAGCAATACGGTTCTGTCGCTTACCGAAGTGAAAACAATACAATAAAAGAATTAAAAAACGGTTCACAGTCAATAGCGCTGTGAACCGTTTTGCTGTACAGGTGACTGTCGATAAAATATAGATGCAGCAGTTAGCTGACAACTGTACAATCAGATGAATCGATTCCGGGAATATCTTTTTTATCCGCGCTGATGCTGAGATAAAAATCAATATTGTTTTCTGTTGAAATCTTGTTTAATTTGTGAAGGAAAGCGGCAAGACTTTCAAGAGTGATGTTAGCCTGTTTTAAAACACTGTCAATAAAGACTGCTTCGATATCATGGTTTCCGGCTGCCATACCGTAAAGGAAACCTACGAATTCTTCGAGCGTTAGAACGTCCGGATAATCAGCCATGCGGATTACACGGATATTGAAGTCAACCGTGTAAGTATCTTTATGGCTTTTTTTGATAAATACTACATTACCGTTAGATGTTTTTACTTTTTCGTTAGCAAGATCGATCATCTGCTGAGTTTTTCCGCTGCCTCTCGGGCCTGTTACTAAATATACCATGGCGAATCTCTCCTTTATGTAAGTATTGTTTGAGAATATCACCTCTCAAATGTGTTAAACTTATTATACACTAATTCTATGTGTGAAACAACTAAAAAAAGGATAAAAAAATAAAAAAAATTAAACAATATTACTATAAAGAAGAGCGTTGAAAAAGACGAAATGAGAATAGATATCAAAATAATTGCAATATGCAGAAACGTATGATATGATCCGATATATGAATTATGAATATATGTGTCAGAGTTTTGGGCATATGCATAGGATAAAGTATCGGTGTAATTCTATATTACAGTCGGCGGTGGATATGGTGAAGAAGATTGTCCGCGGCAGTATAAAAATCGGAGGAATAGAGATGAACAGTAATATTTTATTAGGAATAATGATTCCGTTTATCGGAACGACACTTGGTTCGGCAATGGTATTTTTTATGAAAAAGGAAATGAATGTCCGCCTGCAGAAAATGCTTCTCGGATTTGCGTCGGGAGTAATGATCGCGGCGTCGGTCTGGTCGCTTCTTATTCCGGCCATTGACATGTCAGAGCAGGCGGGAGGAATTTCATGGATGCCTCCGGCAGTCGGCTTTTTATTTGGAATGGGTTTTCTTCTTGTTTTGGATACATTGATCCCACACCTCCACTTTACGGAAGAGAAGCCGGAAGGAGTTCCGTCTCAGTTAAAAAAAACGACGATGCTTGTCCTTGCGGTAACGCTTCATAACATTCCGGAAGGGATGGCGGTCGGAGTGACGTTTGCGGGAGTAATGACAGAAAATTCGGTAATCTCTCTTGCCGGCGCGCTGGCGCTTTCGATTGGGATTGCAATTCAAAACTTTCCGGAAGGGGCAATTATATCCATGCCTCTGCAAAGTCATGGATTGTCAAAAGGAAAGGCATTTTTATACGGGGCAATGTCCGGCATTGTAGAACCGATTGCGGCGGTGATCACCATTTTTCTGACCGGAATCGCCGTGCCTCTCCTTCCTTATCTTTTGTCTTTTGCGGCAGGAGCCATGATCTATGTCGTTGTAGAAGAACTCATTCCCGAATCTCAGGCCGGAGAACATTCCAATATCGGAACGATCGGAGTGGCGGCAGGCTTTGTTCTGATGATGATACTTGATGTGGCGCTTGGATAAGCGAAAACTTAAGGAAGTTGGGTTAAAGGCTTGATCTGATAACCCATTTCTTTCCATTTTGTCAGTAATTCATCTAAGATGTCGGCGTTTGTTTTTGATGTGCTGTGGAGCAGGACGATCGCGCCTGGGTGGATGCGTTTGAGCAGTTTATCAAACGCTTCTGCTTTTGTAGGCTGATCTGTATCGTACCAGTCGACATAGGCAAGACTCCAGAAAAAAGTTTTGTATCCGAGATCTTGAGCCATTTTTAAGTTTTCTTTGCTGTATTTTCCTTGCGGAGGACGATAGAAACGAACCATATCTTTTCCGGTGGTTTCTTTATATATTTTCTCTACATCCGTTAATTCTTTTTGAAATGATTCAAGAGTTGACATTTGCGACATATCAGGATGATGCCATGTATGGTTTCCTACGATGTGTCCGTCCTTGCACATCCTCTTGACGAGTTCGGGATTTGACTCGATATATGTTCCGACAACGAAAAAAGCAGCGGATACGTCATGCTTTTTTAATACGTCTAAAATTTTTTCTGTGTTTCCGTTTTCGTATCCTGCATCAAATGTAAGATAGAGTATTTTTTCATCTGTATCTTGCATATAATAAGCGTCATACTGTGCAAGTTCATCTGTGGAAGCATTAGCTGTCGGCGGTGTGTTTTCTTCATGAAAACTTAATCCCCAGTTTCCTTCGGCAGCGGCAGAGGTGAGGCTTCCGGCTCCGGCTCCGATCACATAGGATGAGAGAAAAAGAGCGGGAAGTAAGAAAAAAGTTTTTTTAGATATGTTTGAAAACATAGTAGATAAACCTCTTAAGTTTTGTCATATTTATATGAAAAGGCAGGGAAAAGTATGAACAAAACAGAGGTAGACATTTCGAGAAAAGGGGAGTAAAATAAGGCAAATATTATTGTGCGAGGTGATGAGAATGAAAATTTTTGTATATAATTACAGAGAGTTTGACGAGGCGGAATATTTTGAAAAATTTTCAAAAGAGTATCATGTGGAGCTTGGTATCTGCAAAGAGGCGCCATCGCTTGAAAATGCATATCTTGTAAAAGGGTATGAATATGTAAGCATTATCACAACGAAGATCGACCGACCTCTTTTGGAAAAGTTCCGTGAGTTCGGGGTGAAGATGATATCGACAAGGACAGTCGGATACGATCACATTGACCTGGAGGCGGCGCGGCAGCTCGGAATACGCGTGAGCAACGTATCCTATTCGCCGGAATGTGTGGCGGATTATACGATGATGCTTATTTTGATGTCGATCCGAAAAATGAAACGGATCATGCAGAGGGCGGAGATCAATGATTTTTCATTGCCGGGGATTCAAGGACGTGAGCTTCCTAATTTTACAATAGGAGTTCTCGGTACGGGGAGGATCGGACAAGCGGTGATCCGGGATCTGCACGGTTTCGGGTGTAAGATTTATGCGTACGATAAATATGAGAATGAAGCGGTAAAACAGTTCGCGGAGTATGCGGATCTTTCGGTGATTTATGAAAAGTGTGATCTGATTACTTTGCATATGCCGCTTTCGGAAGATAATTTCCATATTATCGATGCGTCTGCGATGAAAAATATGAAAGACGGTGTCGTTATTATCAATACAGCGAGGGGAAGTCTGATCGACACAAAGGCATTGATCGAAGCTTTGGAATCCGGGAAAGTCGGCGCAGCCGGTCTGGATGTGATCGAAGATGAACTTGGAATGTATTATTACAACAGGAAATCAGATATATTGTCCAAAAGAGATCTGTATGTTCTGCGTGGTTTCCCGAATGTGATCGTCACGCCGCATATGGCGTTTTATACCGATCAGGCTGTGAGCGATATGGTAAAACATTCGATAGAAAGCTGTATTCTCCGTGAAGCCGGAAAGAAAGACCCGTGGGAGGTTGTTTAAGAAAAGGGGATTCAGATGATCTGCGTGAAAGAACTTGTGAAAAATTTTGATGATGTATGTGCGGTCAATAATATTACTTTAAATATTCCGGAAGGAGAGATGCTCGGCCTGCTCGGAACGAACGGAGCGGGGAAGACAACGCTCCTTCGTATGATTGCGGGAGTGCTGGAAGCCGATGGCGGCAGCATTGTCGTTGACGGTGCAAATATCACATCCGGAGACGTATCTGAAGAGATTTTTTATTTGCCGGATGATCCTTATTTTTTTCCGAACGCCTCTATGGAAGAAATGATTTTGTTTTATAAGAAATATTATCCTCGCATGGATGCTGAGGCGGCGGCTTATATGGCGGGGAAATTGAATCTGGAAACGAAGCGCCCACTTCGTACATTTTCAAAAGGTATGAAACGTCAGGCATTTCTTATCCTTGCCCTTTGTGCCGGAACAAAATACCTTCTCTGTGATGAAGTGTTCGACGGTCTTGATCCGATCGTGACGGAAGTGATGAAAAACCTGTTTCGTCAGGAAATGAAAGAACGGAAGTTTACGGTGGTAGTGGCATCTCATAAACTTCGGGAACTTGAGGATATATGCCACAGTATCGCGATCCTTCATAAAGGAGGAGTCCTGACCTCGAAAGATATGAGGCATCAGGCCGGAAATATATGCAAATATCAGTGTGTATTTTCGGAACAGACCGATCTTGAAGAAGTAAAAAAGGCGGTCGATCTTATTCGTTTTCATGCGGATGGATATTTTGTGACGCTTATCGTTCGTATGCAGCCGGAAACAATGGCCCGGCTGAACAGTTTTTCGCCTGTGTTTATGAAAGAAGTGCCGATGACGTTAGAAGAGATTTTTATTGCCGAAATGGAGGGAAAAGAGTATGACATCCGTAAAGTGCTTCGGTAGTTGGCTGAAAGAAGCCGGAAGAGGACACCTTACCGCGTTGTTTGGATGGACAACATTTTTTATATATACTGTCCTTCTTGTAATGCGTTTAAGTCTTGATACTTCCTATACGTTTTTCGGGATTGGAAATACAGTTCTGCTTTGGCTGAGTATGGGACTGGGCGTCCTGTTTTCTTTTCTGGAGTTCTTTTATTTGCTGCAGCAGAAGAAACAGGATTTTTATTACAGTCTTCCGGTGAAAAAAGGAATGATCTTTTGGTCTAGATATACGCATGGGGTGATCCATTTCTTTCTTCCGTTTTTGCTCATGATTTCCGTATGTGGAATATGGCAGGCGATGGTCGATCCGGAATTTGCTCCTTTTGTCGGAAGTTATACCGCGAAAAGTATTCTTGCGTTTGGATTTGCTTTTTTAATCTTCTATCATATAGGGATTTTATGTGTTTCGGTATGCGGCAATTTTATATGTGCAGTCTCACTCTGTGTTTCGATCATTGCGTATTCTTCTTTATTTATTGAAAATGTCATCAAAGTGTTTGCAAAACATTATTTTGTTACTTATTACAAAATTGAATTGCTTGAAAAACTAAATAATATACTATCTCCGTTTGGATTGGCAAAACGGCTGGCGGGACTTGGAATATATGAGAAGAGGATAGCTCTGCAGTATCCGCTTCCGGCGCCTTACATAATCGCTGCTGTTGTATGGGCGGCTGTTCTGTTCGTTTTGTTTTCTGCTGCTCAGAAGAAAAGAAAACCGGAATATGTAGGAACACCGTTTATGTTTCGCAATGTGCAAAGACTGACAGAAATATTGCTTTCCGTTTTGGCAGGAGCGTGGTTTGCGGCATTTGCAGCGGAATTGACGAAAACAGACAGTTTACTTTTCGGGTTTGTGGAAGCGCTGTGTGGGGCGGCGGCAGCTTTTTTTGTACAGTACCTGATAGAACTGGCTGTGAAGAAGCAGGGGGTTAGTCTTCTGCGGAGGAAGGGGCAGTTTGCGGCAGTAAGTATTGCCGCCGCCTGTATAGGCCCTGCTATGATGTTTGGCGCACGTTTTTATGACGGATATTTTCCGAAAGAAGCGGAAGCGGTAAGCGTTGTGATCGAGGGAGTGGGAATGAGCCGCGATGAATATGAAATGCTCGACGGACAGGAAAATACGGTGACAGAAAAGTATTTATATCGCTTCCGTATGACGGGAGAAGGTAAAAAAATGACGCTTCAATGGGCAAAAGATTTGGCGGTTGCTGTGAACGGCAGAGATGCGGAAGAACAAAAATCGGTGACGAAAGCGACTGTTTGTTATGAAACAGAAGGCGGGAGCAGACATTATCGGACTTATCCGGTGACAGAAGAAAGTCTGCGCAAGTTTTCCTCCGTTTATGAAACAAAAGAGTATAAGACGCTTGCTTATGAAGGAGTTTCGCTTGAGGAAGTGGGACAAGATAAGTTTAGTTGGAAAGACGGCGTTTTCTCGCAGACTATGAAAATAGAAGCTGAGGAAAAAGAGGAGCTTTTAAAGCGGTACAAAGAAGACGTGTTCCGATTTCAGATGGAGCAGCTTACGAAAGCCTGTCCATGCGGAATTCTTGAAATCTCGTCTCCGGCAGACGGAGAAGAAACCGAGCTTATCGTATATCCGTTTTTTGAAAAAACATGCGATTTCCTTGAAAGCCGGGGGATTGATCCGGAAAAACAGATAAAAGACTATCCTGTTGAATCTGTAGAAATAAAGAAAACTTCTGCGGTTTTGCCGAATGTAAGCGGCGGAAGTTATGTGCATTTTTATGAAGAACCTGAGGAAGTAGATCAATGGAAAGAAAAGCTGATCCCGAAAGCATTTGATGTGCAGCAGATTCTCTATCCGACAGATCACACCCAAAACGCAGAGGCGGTAGTGACAGATGAGGAGACGGCTTCTTATGTGAGAGTGAAGTGTATATTGAAATAATAAAGTGATGGATAATAGAAAGAAGAATTTTGTCTATATGACAGAGTTCTTCTTTTTTTTTATTTGGAAGATGTTATACTGTGGCGAAATGACAGGAGGGAAAAGTATGAATAAAAAGGGTTGTAACTTAAAGAAAATATTGATAGGTGTTTCTGTGGGGGTTATGATTCTGGCCTCTGTAGTTGGCGTTTATCTGTATGTGAACAGGTTTGATGCATCAAAGTATGTGCAGGCTGTGCTTGATGTGTCTTATAAAAATAAGACAACCTTGTATCAGGAAGTGGCAGATGTGTCTGAAAAGGAGGCAAAAGCAGTATTTGAAAAGAATCTGGATGCGACGATGCAGGGGTTTGATGCATCTGATATGCCGGATTCGTTAAAAGGAAAATACAGAGAACTCTTCGGTGAAATTGCAAAAAAAGTAAATTATACAGTAGGGGAGGCGCAAAAGGAAAAAGACGGAACATATATCGTTTCGGTGAAAGTAAAACCGATCACACTTTTTACTGATACATATGATCTGTTTTTGAGTCGTGCAGAGCAGTATGCGAAAGAAGTTACAGATCATGTGACGAAAGGCGCGCAGATGCCTACGGATGAAGAAATGCAGGAAAAGATTTATCAGATTTATTATGAGGTGCTAAAAGAACAGGCAGAGGTGGGAATGCTTTATGGAAGAGCGGAAGATGTTGTACTGCATATAGAAAAAGAAGGGCGCGGGAATTACGGAATCCGTCAGAAAGACATGAAAAAACTGGATGGACTTCTGATTGAAGAAGTCCATCCGATTGAGTGAGATCTGCTTAAGCGGGATTTGATCAGAGGAATTTGATTTTGTTGAGAGGCCAGTACCGTAGGAAAGCTTTTCCGACGATTTCATCATCCGTAACAAAAGTATGTTCCCAGTAGCGGGAGTCTTTTGAGTTGTTTCGGTTATCCCCCATGACGAAATAACAGTTGTCAGGTACAGTATAAGGACCGAAAGAACCTTGCATAAATTCTTTTGTCGTTACATCTTTAAGAGGGGTTTTCGAGCCGTCGATGAAGATCTGTCCGTCATGGATTTCCACTGTTTCACCGGGAAGTCCGATGATGCGTTTAATAAAAAGCTGCTTTTCGTCATCCGGGTATCGGAAGATAATGATATCGAACCGTTTCGGTTCGCCGAATATATAAGCAAGCCGGTTTCCGAAAACACGGTCTCCGGTCATGATCGTATTCTCCATAGAACCGGAAGGAATTTCCGCATTTACAAGGACAAAACGGTTGACGCAAAGGGCAATGATAACTGCGATTGCGAGTGTCAGTATCCAGTGGAAGAGTTCGTTTTTGTCGGAAGGTTCTTGTTCCGGTTCGAGTGATTCTTGTTTTTGGTCAAAACATTGATTTGCCATAGTGTATTCCTGCTTTCCGTAAATTTTATGTACTTCAATAATAACGAGTGTATGAAAAATTTGCAAGATGCAGTATTGTCATGATCTGATTTTGCAGAAAAGAATCTTCTGTGATACAATGATTTTTCATAAATAAGATTTCGTATAAACGAAGAAGAACAGCCGGCAGATAAAACAGGTATTGCAAAAAATATATCTGATCGGGAAAAATGGGAGTATCAAAGATGGCAAAGAGAAAAAAAGGGATTATTATTACGAGTACATGTGCGCTGTTAGCAGGAGCGGCAGTCATTGCCGAACTGGCGCTTGGCGGCGGTACAGGCGGTAACGGGGTTGGCAGGCAGCAGGGATGGCAGAATCTTCAGAAAGAAATTTTTGATTCTGCATATAGTGAAGAAAGTTATGATTCTGCTGTTGAAGTGCCGGAATATGAAGGAGAACCATACGTGATATTGGACGGAAACGAGCCGGCGTTTACAGAGGACGAGATGACGACGACAGTTTATGAGCAGTACAGTCCTTTGGACAGCTACGGGAGATGTCAGACGGCAGAAGCGTGCGTGGGAGAAGAACTGATGCCTGATGAAAAGCGCGGTGATATCAGCAGTGTAAAGCCGACGGGATGGCAGTCTGTTCGGTATGAAAATGTGGAGGGAGGATCGCTGTATAATCGCTGCCATTTGATCGCGTATCAGTTGTCCGGAGAAAATGCAAATGAAGAAAATCTGATTACCGGAACACGGTATATGAATACAGAGGGAATGCTCCCTTTTGAAAATCTTGTGGCAGAATATGTGCATGAAACAGATAATCATGTGATGTATCGTGTAACGCCTATATTTGAAAATGAAAATCTTGTTGCTTCAGGAGTACAGATGGAAGCGGAATCTGTAGAAGATGGCGGAAAGGGAATCAAGTTTAATGTTTATGTGTACAATATACAGCCGGATATTATCATTGACTATAAAACAGGAGATAACAGAGCAGAAGATGACGATGAAAAAGAGGCGGCGGGGACATCCGGCGCCGGAAAAGTGTCTGTAGAGAGCGAGTATATTTTAAATACGAGTACACATAAATTCCACAGGCCGGATTGTGCGGGGGTGAAAGATATGAAAGAGAAAAACAAGAAACCATATAAAGGAAAAAGATCTAAGCTGCTTGAGGATGGGTACAGCCCCTGTAAAAGCTGTAATCCCTGAAAGGTTACACTTTTGAAATGTTAAGGCGGGAAGTTGGATCGGCTTGCGAGGAAATACGCAGAGCCGGTCAATACTTCCCGTTTCTTTTTAATGTCTCTTCCAGGTATTCATAATTCTCGGTAAGAAAATCAATCGTTATCAGTTTTTTACCGCTGGCGTATAAAAGTAGTTGGTTCTTTTTCCCGATTTCCACACGTTCAATTTCACTTATCTGTAAAACTATACTTTTCCGAAATAAACGTTGTATCTCCATCTGATTTCCGTTTACCGCGATCTTCCATTTGCTTGCCCGGATTATGCCAAGAAGACCGATTGCCATTACCCCCAAACACATCCATAGGTGTCCGTTTGTTACAGTTGGATTATTCTGTAGTTTAAATACAAAAAAGATGCAAAACATGCATAATCCTAAAATGAAGAAAGCCATGCATGTATATTTTAATGCTCCGGGGATTTTAAGCACATAATGGAATTCATTCCGGCCGGCATTGTCAGTGATACTTTTTCGGTTATATAAAGAATTGATCACGAGCTCTATGGCGCACATAGAAATAGCATATATAAGAAATTTTATTATCTCTCCCATCCCATGTTCCTCCTTGCTAAGCGCTGTTCGCTGTTTTTTTATCTATTGTTTGTCTTTGCTTTAAATTAGATTTGATTTATCGAAAACGAATGATTTAATATCATTGCATTGAATCTAAGCACTGTGTCAATAAATAGTTTGATTTTTCTTTTTATTTCATTCCTTATAGGAATTTTCCGGAAAATGAAAAATGCCGGATACCTTGAAAAAATCAAGGCTTCCGGCGTTTCTGAAAGCAGGGGATGAGAGAATCGAACTCCCACCAAAGGTTTTGGAGACCCCTATCATACCATTTGACCAATCCCCTATGTATGTTTGACTTCTTATCGCAAGTCACTTGTATATAATACCTATTCATATCGGATTTGTCAAGAAAAATATAGTTATTTTTTGAAAAAATTTGAAAAGTTTCGATAAAAACGGAACATAACTTAAATGGATTTCAGGAGAGGTCATGAAACAGGCGTTTTGAGATAGAATGGTTAATTGTTGTAAATAAAGTCGGAATTTACTGAAAATATATTGAAGAAGCAGAAAAAGCATCGTATTATTAAAGAAAAAACACTTAATGCATGACGATTATGTATGGTGGGAAAGGAGAGTAAGATGAAAAACAAATTTATTAGGAAATGGCTGGTTATTTTAACTGTGGCGGCTATGATGATCCCGGCTGGAATTCCGGCAAATGCAGAAACAGTGGAAGAAGGCGAAAATATCGCGCCGACAGCGGGAATATCAGCAGAAACGCCGAATGTGACAGCAGAAACACAAAAGGAAGAAATATCAGCAGAAATGCCGGATATGACGGCAGAAACACAGAATGAAGAAAAATCGGATGTGCAGGCAGAAGGACAAAATCAGGCAAAACAGGGTGTTTTGGAAGCGGTACGGCAGAATACAGAAAAAGCCGAAGAAGCTTCAGATGCAGTCGATGTACAGGCGGAGGAAAGGACGGCAGGGGAAGTTCAGATCGGAGAGCAGATATATCCGACTCTTACCGAAGCATTTGCAGCGGCAAAAGACGGGGACGTACTGCGGCTTTTAGAAAATGCAGAAGTTTCACAACCGATCTTGCTGACAAAGAATGTGACGTTAGATACAAATGGATTTACTGTATCGGCGGCAGCAGGATTCAAAGGCAATTTTATGTTTACGAATCGGGGAACATTCAATATTGTCGGAAGCGGAAAGATTGACGGCAGTGTGGGAACGTACCCGCTGATCATGATCAATAATACCGGCGGCGCGGTTTTAAATATCCAAAGCAGTGAGATCACCGGTCAGGGAGTTGTGCAGAATGTAGGCGGAATCGTGAACATCACAGGCGGTACGTTGACGGCATCAGCAAGAAATACGGTTCTTTCACAGTTCGGCGAAGTGCATATAGGCGCATCGGCCCATCTTATGGCAGCAGGAGAAGGGAAATCTGCGGTTCAGTTGATCGGAGCAAAGATGACTCTTTCGGGGGATGCGGTGCTGTCAGGAAACGGCGGGATCGATGTGTTTAACAGCAACAGAAACGAAGAAGGTACTGTATCGGCGCAAGTAGAGATTACAGGCGGTAGGATCGAGACAAAAGATTTTCCGGTTTCGGGAAACAATCAGGAGTCGGCAGGAGCGGAAGTTGCGATCACAGGCGGAAGCCTGAAAAATATATCGGGCGGAACAGCTATTTACTGGCCGATGGAAGGACAACTTACGATCGGCGGCAATGCGGTGATCGAAGGAGGAACCGGGATCGAAGCAAAAATGGGAACAATTACGATCAAGGATAATGCGGTCATCACAGGAAGCGGCGAATGGAAAGAAGAAAAGCCGCAAAACGGTGGGGCAAATCCTGAAGGTTCAGCGTTTCTTGGATCGGCGCAGATGTACGACGGCTGCATCAATGATTCTTCTCTTGTCGTTAATATTCTCGGTGGAACGCTTAAAAGCGTAAACGGTAATGCGGTCACGATCTATAATACAGAAGAAAAATCAGATGTGAGAGCAGATATTTCTGTGACAGGCGGATCTTTGCAGCCGGCAGCAGGAAAAGGTGCGGTCAAAGTAATTACAAGCGGAGATAATACGACCCGTTTTGATCCGGATAAAAAGACTCTTGACACAATGAAATCCAATACTACCGTAAAAGTTGCAAAGGATGTAGCTGCTGCGGCAACGGACAGAGACGGAAAGACAACATATTATAATACAGTAGAAGAAGCGCTTGGATCGAATACGGAAGACGGAAATATTCACATATATATTAACGAAAACTCTTCTGTAAAACAGGAAGCTTTGGAAGGAGAAAACGTAATATTGACAGTTGCTCCCGGAGTCGTTTTGGAAGTGACATCCGGAATTGACGGAATGATCGTAAAAGAAACTGTTCATGAAGACGGATCTAAAACATATGAACTTGTTAATGCAGAAGAACTTTCAGCACCGAAAAATGTAACCGTTACGGCAGACTGCAAGACTGTACACATCGGCAAAAAGATCCGGCTGAAAGCTTCGGCAGAACACGATACAAAGCAGGTGAATTATCTTTATCGGTGGTACAAAGACGGAGCGTTGTTAAATGGAGCTGTTTCTGCGGAATTGGAAGTTACAGAAAGCGGAAACTACGCTGTTGAAGTATTTGCGGTTCTGGAAAAAGACGGAACAACGTTAACTTCTTTAGGCGCGAAGAGCGATCCTGTTAAATGTACGGTGACGCCGCATGAATATGAAGAAAAATGGAGTTCGGACGGAAAGGTTCACTGGCACGAATGTACGATCTGTAAAAATAAAACTGATGTGGCAGAGCATACATTCGGAGAATGGAAAGTGACAGAGAAAGCGACAGAGAAAAAGGACGGAAGAAAAGAGCGGAGCTGTACTGTATGTGGTCATAAAGAAACGGCGGTGATAAAAGCAGCAGGCAAAACAGAAGAGCCGCGGAAAGAATCAGACAAAACGGCTTCTGTGAAAACCGGTGACAAAACAGATCCGGCAGTTTATATTTTCTTTGTCATTTTGACAGGCGGGATGATCGCAATCTTATCGGCAGGGAACAGAAAGAACAGAAGAAAATAGAATAGATGAAAATAGAATAAAAGAAAATCGAACAGAAGAAAATCGAAACAATGAAAAAGCAAGAGGTCCGTTCCACTAAGTGGAGCAGACCTCTTTAATGATTAATTATAGCAGAATATATGCAGTAAAAAGATTCAAAACAGAAAATTTTACAGCAGACCGAATTCAGTCATTGCTTTTTTCAGCAGTTCTTTGTGAGGCTCTTCTAATTCTGTAAGAGGAGCTCTAAGAGAACCGACTTCTTTGCCCATCATGTTCATAGCGGCTTTTACAGGGATCGGATTGACTTCGCAGAAAAGAGCGTCGCAGATCGGAAGCGCGTCTAACTGCATTTTGCAGCTTCCTGCCGTATCGCCTGAAAGATATTTTGTTACCATGTCGTGAACGTAAGTCGGAGCTACGTTGGAAAGTACGGAGATAACACCGATTCCGCCAAGGGAAAGAAGAGGTACTACCTGATCATCGTTCCCTGAGTAAAGGTCGATGTTTCCGTCGCACAGATGCATGATCTTTGCACCGACCGAAATATCGCCGGAAGCTTCTTTGATGCCGACGATGTTATCTACATTTTTTACAAGATGAGCTACAGTTGTAGGCTGGATCGCACATCCTGTACGGCTCGGCACATTATAAAGGATCGCCGGGATATCGACGGAGTTACAAATCTGTGTATAGTGTGCGATCAAACCGTTTTGCGTCGCTTTGTTGTAGTACGGTGTGACAAGAAGAAGTCCGTCTGCACCGTCTTTGGCTGCTTCCTGAGAAAGCTGGATCGCTGTGCGTGTAGAGTTGGATCCTGTGCCTGCGATCACCGGGATACGGTGGTTTACACGTTCAATGGCAAAACGGATCACTTTGCTGTGTTCCTCTTCGGACATTGTTGCAGATTCTCCGGTCGTTCCGCAGATGATGATCGCATCTGTTTTTCCTGCAATCTGTTCTTCGAGTAGTTCCGCAAGTTTATCGTAATTGACTTCAAGATCTGATTTCATAGGAGTAACGATCGCTACGCCTGCGCCTTTGAAAATTGACATAATTAAATCCTCCTTAAATGTTTGCGTTCGTTTGATAGTGCTTTGCGTAAATAAAAGAAACGGCAGGATGCGCCGTCTCAAAATATACTTTACGGTATACTTCGATAGCTCTCCATCTTGCGATGACAGTCATGGCGCTGTTGACGACATGCCCAAGGAAAAGGGTTCAAGTCTCCATATCCTTTCGGCATCTTCCCCTTTCTGATGAGTTCTTCTGCTCTTGAATACATCCGTCATCGTACTTATGAAAAATGCGACCTCTATCTCGTTCCTTTATTAGTTATTATATGAAAAAAATTGTTTTGCGAACCTGAAATGAGTTATACAAAACGCTTCATCTAATATAAAAAAATCATAACACCCACGTGGAATGATGTCAACTGTTTTGCTCTTTGACAAGCAAATTATTTCATGGTAAAATATATACATCTGCAGTGTGAATGACAAGATTTTCATTTGCACTTTTTTTATGCTGTAGCAAATTTTAATTTCTTACAGCATAAAACCCTCCGGGAGGATGTGTATGCCGCATCGAGGAAGTCTGCCGCTCTGCGGCGCGCAAAGGCCAAGCCCTTTATGAGTAAGGGAAGGAGGGCGTTGAGGTATGTTAGCTCACTTTGTTATGTATGTATAGGTAATTGCGAAACAAGTCCGCAATCCTGACTGAAAACAGGCGAAGGCTCCT
>OCAV01000106.1_pt1 | contig 77129 bp, 52 predicted proteins | sample 1538331 | NCBI WGS metagenome assembly OCAV01 (sample SAMEA2580297, study PRJEB22360) | human gut metagenome | biome: human gut; feature: human-associated habitat; material: faeces | place: Denmark | collected 2008/2010
TTAAGTACATGACAAAATTTTGAATACATCGAATTTAGGTGTGTATGTCGGTCGGAAAAGCACGTTTGAGATTTCCTCAAGACCATACTTGACCAAAGACTTAGCCCTTCGTCCATGCTTCAGAATTTTTATCGGTTTAACGTATATATCTTTATGTTCACCAACTAGATACGCCCACACAAAAGCAATGCAGACTATCGCAAACAGACGCGCGATGCGCTCTCTGTCGCGCAGGTGGGTGTCCTCGATATTGAAGCCCGAAGATTTCATGGCACGGAATGCCGTTTCAATCTCCCAGCGTTTTTTATAGGTCGCAACTCCATCTTCAGGTCGGTTGAAACAGAGCAGAATCTGAAGTTCGGGTATCCCGTCAGAGTTCTTGATTCGACTTCCGGCGAGATAGACATACTGCCCTTTGTGCAAAAAGAGCTTGTTGTAGAATTTCTCCTGTCCGACTTTGAGGGAATTGAAGAGCCACCATGCTCTAATTCTTTCTCCTGTGGAAGGCTTGACAACCCAAACGTCCTGCCGGATACGGATATAGTATCGAATTCTGTTGTCGTTAAGCCAGCCTATCCACTCCTTGCCGATAAACTCGCGGTCGGCCACAAGGCAGTCGGTACAGTCATGTCCAAAAAGTCGGAAGAACCGCTCGATGATATCCTTGCGTTCTTCCCAATTGGAATTGCCGCGCTTGTCCAAAAGGCAGAACAGCAATGGAAAGGCAATACCCTTGTAGGTGATGCCGAGGGTGAGTATATTGATGTTGAACTCTCCGAACTTCCAGTTGGTGCGGTCCATACTCAGAACCAAACCGTCCTTAACAGGAAGCAACGAGAAGATCATCCTTGCTACCAGGTCGAGGTTCAAGGCATAGTTGGCAATGAATCGCTGAATGCGGCGCAGATTGGAATCACGCTCAACCGACGTAGGCATTGCCGAAGCCAGTTTGTGAAGGCTCACAGTCTGCACCACACAAAGTGCATGGAGCATGTAAGCCATAAGCTTTATGCGGGCCAGATTCATCGATTTTCCAAAATACTCTTGCATAATCGGGAGGATTTGGTTAATTTTGACCAAGTCCTTGGAATCAGTAGCCTTCATGGAAAAAGCAGCGAACTTTTCTTTAAAACTACTAATTTTCAGGGACTTTTGCAAATATAATCTATTAATAATTAGATGTTTAACAATAGAATTTTAACTTTTGTCATCTACTAAAAACTGAATTAAAAATAAAAATACCATGTTTGCCACCCCGTGTAATATGGTTGTATTTAGACCATTTCATAATTGGACTTAAGTTTTAATTCAGTAAAAGTATGGGCTAAAAGCCCATACTTACTCAAGGTTTTTAGTCTATTTCGACTAAGATATGATCAACCACGGCGAATCCAGGAACTAACTCCGTTACGAGGTCAGACTTTCCTTTATCGTCACAGTTACAGTGTGTCCTTTTGCACTTTGTGCATGTTGTTGTGGCCTTGTTAAGGCCACCCAATACATCTTTCATTTCTTCACCCAATACATCAGTTGGGGAAATGACCACCTCAAAATTCTTCTTTTTCATAAGTCTCAAATTTTAAGTTAACAACTCCTATTTCCATACTTTGCCCGATATATCTAATATTTCGGGTAATTTACTATTTTTACGATTGCCTATTAAGCGTTTTAGTTGAACTTGTGAGCTGTCGCACCCGGTTTTGTTCCCACCATAGGAGGGCTTTTTCGTCGAATCCGGCCGGCAAAACCGGATTCAACATTATGATTGGTTCTTGGAATATTGTTTCGGTGCGAGTTTTTACCTCGGCAGCGTTTCCCGAAACGTTATTCCCGTTGCAGCTCTTCGAGTTTCGAGCGCAGCGCTTCGCCGCGCAGATCGACGGCGACGATCTTCCCGTCGGCATCCAGCAGGAAGTTGTGCGGGATGGTCTCGATACCGAACATCCGGAACAGACGGTCGCAGTCCGGATTGTCCTTGCGCAGGATTACATGGGTCAGCGCCGTGCCGCTCCCGTCGGCCTCTACGGCCTGCTTCCAGCGGTTCAGGTTCTCGTCGACGGATACGGCGTATATCGCAAGCGTTCCTTCGTAATCGCGGGCCGCAGCCAGCAGCCCCGGCATCTCCTCGCGGCACGGACCGCACCACGAGGCCCAAAAATCGATCAGCACATAGGGCGTTCGCAGGCTGCGCCACGATGTCTCCTTGCCCTCTCTGTCGGGCAGACTGAAGCTGACGACGGTATCCCCGCAGCGATACGGGATCGCCGGTTTGTCTTCGTCCGCATCCGTGGGGTTGTCCGCGTCCGAAATCGCGGAACCCGGAGGGGCTATCGTGAGTTTGAATCCGGCTTCTTCTTCGGCCGGGTCCGGGTAAGGGAGCGGATCGCCTACGATGCAGGCATAACGGTTGAATGCCTCGCGGCTCTCGGGCGTCATCGCGGGTATGGGTTCACCGGAAGTAGTCGTTCCCGTAAGCATCGAAAGATTCGCATTGTCGGGGAATTTTGCACGGATATATGCGTATGTCCCGGTCTGTTCGCTCTCCGACAGATCCGGCAAAAGATTGAGGCAGGCATATACCGCATTGAACCCGCTTCGGGTGGTCCGCAGCAGCTCCCGCCACAACAGCCCTTCGGCGCGGAAGCAGGAGTCGATACGTGTTGCGAGTGCTGCACGGCGGTCGTCGTCGGGCGACAAATTCAGAGATTCGGCTTGCAACCGTTTGCGCAGTGTTACGACCGGAGCTCCGAGGACCCGGCACAACTCCTCTTGAGATTCGGACCCCGATACCTCCGGACGGCCCATCCGCCCCAGCGGCGCGAATGCGAAGTCGATCCGGTCGCCGCTTCGGACGACGATCGAGCCGGAAGAAAGCGGTACGCGTTCGATGAGCACCTCGGCCGCCACTTCGTCGAACGGAATCCGCCCCTCCAACACGAAACGCCCGCCGCAAATCCGGCAGGAGTCGATGAAGCCCGCCTGATTGTCGAAATAGGTGAACAGATAAGCTGTGCGGCCCTCGGCATCGAGACTGTCGGCGACCGAACCCGATATGCGGACGGAAGACGGGCTCTGTCCGCAGACAACGGTTGCGGAAAACGAAAAGACCAAGTAAATAAGCCAATGTTTCATAATGGCGGTTTCTAAAAGATGATGGAGGCAGGTAAGAGACAGGGGATATCCCTCCTGCCTTGTTCGAATGCCAGAAATTTCGTTTCGCGTTTGTCGTACCCGAAATATAAGTCGCCGTACCCGCAATACTTGCATTGCAGGTTACATGCATCGGTAACCTCAAAGGTTAATTGACGTAAATTGACCAATGAAGATAGAACTTCATCACGCGTAATACGTCGATCATTCAAAATTCGCCGATTATCCATACTCGTGCTCACATTTAATAAATTCCACCCGGTACTGTACACCGTATCCGAACTCATATCCGATACTTTCGCAACCCTTCAGAGGATCTGAATCGTATAGATAGCCATTAGCCCACAACAAATATATACAAAAAACATTTTAGATTCAATTTATTTATCTAAAAAAATGAGTGAAAATATTTCCGGAATATGATTTCGCTCGTATTTTACCGCTTACCAGTGAATTTGAGTTGCCGAGCAAAAAAAATATAGACTTATTAGATATGTGTTAAAATAAATATTATATATTTGTATATACAAAACGACGTTATGCATAATACGAATATCAATATAGGGGTTTAATCCATCATCAATATTCATATGAAGAGCTTCAAAATCGACTACGCAGCGTGTAAAACGAGCCCGGACGGTAACATTATGGCTAAGATTGAAAATTTTCAATCGCATTTCAAAGAACATGAAAGAATGGGGCTGAATATATATGCCCGATCCCCCATGATTTCCGCATGTGATCGAGAAGTCGAAATTTTGGACAGGCATACCGGTCAGGTAAACAAGATGCTGATGTTCGGCTCTAACAGCTATCTGAATGCAACGATTTGCCCGGCGGCGGTCAAGAAAGCTGCCGAAGTAATCCAGCAATGCGGCATAGGTACGGGCGGAGTACCTTTGTTGAGCGGAACATCGGATTATCAGAATAAATTGGAGAAAGAAATTTCGCAATTGCTCGGATTTGACGATACGATCTTGTTTTCCTCCGGCTTCACGGCCAATATCGGAGCCTTGGTAGGTTTGGTCGGTTCGAATAATTTATTGGTATTCGATAAACTGAACCACGCGAGCCTCATCGACGGAGCATTGATGTCGGGAGCGAAAATGACACGCTACCTTCATAGCGACATGCGCTCTCTGGAAAAGATTCTTTCGCAGAATGCGGAACAATATCCATACGGAATCATGATTGTTACCGATGGCGTATTCAGCATGGACGGAGACCTTGCGAATCTGCCGGAACTGCTGCGCCTTGCAAAGAAATACAATGCGCTCTTATTGATCGACGATGCACATGCGACAGGTATTATCGGGGACGGGGGCGCCGGCACCTTGAGTCATTTCGGTATCACAGAGCGCGATAACATCATCGTGACCGGCACCTTGAGCAAGGCGATCGGGACAGTCGGCGGATTCATCACGGCAAGTCAGAAAATCATCGATTACCTGAGAGTTTATGCACGGAGCAACATGTACTCGACGGCCCTTCCTCAAAGTGTATGCGCTGCCGCATACGAAGTGTTGCAGGATTTCAAGAGACATCCGGAACAGAGAGAAGCGCTCGACCGGAATCACAATTATGTGCGTTCGAGATTGAATGAAATGGGATTCAATACATTACATTCTGTTACACCCATCATTCCCGTAATCATAGGCGATGAGTATGTGCTAACTAATCTGATAAAAGATATTTACGACCGGGGAATATTTGTAAATGCGATCTTCCCGCCGGTCGTTCCGCCCAAGATGTGTCGTATCCGAATCGGCGTGATGTCATGCCACACTCAAGAAGATTGCGATCGCTTGCTCGATGTCTTTTACGAAACAGGTAAAAAATACGGGATTATCTAAACTCGACTACCCACCATCGAAGCAGCCATGATATAACGACGAATAAAAGAGAGAACGAGAACTGAATTCCCGTCTCTCTTTTGTTACATCCTTATCATTGATCTAAACTGTAGGAAGAGCAAGAATGTTCGATGCGGTCTTGATTGCAATTAACCGCAAACAGAAATAAATTCTTGCCATGCCATCCATTTTTCACTATTTTTGAGGCGGAATTATACATACATTCATTATAACTATAAATCGGATTATACAAAATGGCAGGGAGGGTGAGACGCACGAATGCTGAAATAGACAATGCCGTCATGACCGAGCTCGAGAAATTGGTCGTCCGAAACGGATTCGACAAAGTGCTTGTAACGGAACTGATGGCCAATGCCAGTTTGGAGCCTCCCGTCTTTTATAGACGCTATGGTTCTATCGACAATCTTTATGACAAGTTGGCCCAAAGATACGACTTCTGGCTCAACGACACGATCAAGATGTCGGAGCTAAACGATTTGGGCCCCAAGTCGTTTTTTGCGAAAACACTGAAGACACTGTACAAAGAGTTATGCAATAATGCCGTCATGCAGAAGTTATTGCTCTGGGAAATGTCTGCGGATAATGATACGACCAGAAGAACGGCCCGGATAAGAGATCTGATGAACCTGAATCTGGTCGAATATTACGATGTCCTGTTCAAGTCTGCCCATATCAATATCCGCGGCGTTATTGCCCTGCTGATTTCGGGTGTCTATTATTTGATCTTGCACAGGGAGCGAGCCCCTTTTTGTAAGATCGATTTTAACACCCCCGAAGGTGAAGCGGCCTTTTCGGAAGCTGTGGATATATTGGTCGGGATGTTGTTCGACCGAATCGAGGGGCACAACCAAAAGCGGGAGAGTTACGAACGTATGATCAAAGATGGAATCAGCAAGAAAAAGGCTTGCCAATACTTGGGGGTCGGCGTCAACGAATTCGATTGAATTTTCTATGGCATGCCGGAGAAGTGGCCTCGCGTGTTCCGTTTTTCAACGGATCGAATATGCTTCAATATTTTAGTATCAGATGCTTCCCGTGGATTTTTTCTTCATATGCCATTGAAATTTTACCCGTGATGTAGCAGGAGGGAAGCATTCGGCTTTCAGATCATACGACTGATAACCGTGCAAACAATCCACATCGAACGAATTTGTATTCGCTCGATCGTCGTATCATCGGCGGCGGTTTCTGGCGAGACGGCTAATCGGAGTCGCTTCGAATTCCCGGGAGATTTGTATACACGACGCACAAGACGCAGATGATCGGCAACGATGAAGTACATATTTCCATAACAAATTTCCTCTGCCACAGCCTTCTTTCGTAATAATAATACCGACTTGCGAGAATCCGGGTTGAACCGCTCATCGGCATATGTGATGGCTATCTGCGCATTTGCGGCAAGAGTCGAAGAAAATATAAGTGTTTCGTCCGCTGGAAGAACCGGCGGGAATAACATCGTTTCATAATTGTTATAGAGCGGAATACGGACAATATTATCGTGAAGAGTTTCTTGAGAATCGTTGTCGCCGTAAATAAGCCAGTCGATAGAATATCGCGGAAATTTCTGATGAATGATATTTGCCATATTTTTGCTGATCCCGCATTTTCCGCGCAAGATCTGATAGAGATTTTCCGGACGCTGAAACCCTATATGACGAGATAGTGCATATGTACTCATCCCTGCATTTTCTATGACTATTTTCAATCGCTCCGCGGGAGTGCTATTGGATTTTGCCGGCATACGTTATAGAACAACGAATTAAAAAAAAATAAGAAAGCACGAACCCGACATTGTCCAGATCCGAGGTATCGCCAAACACCCACTTACGGAACAAGTCAAGCTCGTGCCGCACGATAATAGTGCAATACACGAGCCCCGCTTGTCTATTCCCGTAAGTTGAAGTTGGCGATTTTCAGATCTGGAATAAACAGCTAAAAGCTATCTTATGTCAATTCTTTCGTCTTTCCGGTTCTTGTATAATTATTTAGTGAAACAAAGGTAGTAAAGAATTTTGGAAAATCACTCGATTCGGATATATTCCGAGTATCGGATATTGACATATGGGTTATCCCCGGCTATGGTCTGGTGTATGGCTTTCACTCTACGCCAGAACCACCAGCCCTTATATTCGACCCACACGGCCTGCCGCAGCGTTACAGGCACACGGATTTCACCTTTCAGACGTCCGTTCTCGATAAGCCCCGCCAGTTGGATATGAGGCGTTATCATCTCCACTTTCTGACGCAATATCGGTACGGTATCCCGTATGACCACCGTATCGCGTACCACTGCATCTATCGGCCCGGTAATCTCGATTTCGTGGCGCGCCGCAACTTCGAGGTTTTTGATCTTCACACCGAGTCTTCGGATTTTCTCGGCATCCTCGGCCCGCAGGCGTTTGTAGTTGTCGGTCTGCAGCAGCAGGCGACAGTCATCGCCCATACCGAGGCAGGCGTTGCGGATCTTTTCGGCCGTGACATACGAATTCCGATCGCAGAGGCTTGATTTTGATATTTTCCAGCTTTTCGTTGATGTGGTGGGCTTCGAGGCTTTTGCCTGCCGCTTTGGTTAGCCTTGGCATCCCGGAGTGAGGCGCGAACGGAGAGTTTGCAGCTGAACTGCAACATCGTGCCGTTGATCGTGATACCGAACCATAATGGGGACCTGACCGTATTTTTCCGATGGCCTTTTCACGTAGAAAAAGACTTGGAAAGTGCTGCGTTGCATGATAACTCGAACATTGAGGGTTTGTTAAACGTTAAGTCAAGTTATTTGTTATGCGGAAGTTTGATGTAAAATGTTGAAAAATAATGTTTGCAAAAAACAAAGCATTTCGGACAAGTAACGGATAAGTGGCTGAACTTACCGTTAAACCTGCCCGATTTTGCTGCTTCTATTACTCCAAGCAGATGCAAAACAAAGAACTAATATACTGTAAATAAAACACTTGTTGTTTTTACTAAATCCTGACCGAGATAGGGATGTATCAAAAATCTGCGTTTTGACACAATTCCGTCTCTTTATGCTCCTTGCTCCGGCGGCAGCAGCTTGCACAGCACGGGGTCTTTGCGGAGGCGGTCGAGTTCCTTGTCGACGATCTCTGCGGCTTCGGCCTTGATGCGGTCGTAGTTCTCCTTGATCGTTTCCTGCATGCGATCCACGCCGTTCTCGTCCGTGAAATCGGTGATTATGGGTATCTTCTCGTAGCGGGCCGTCTCGGCCTTGACCTTCGCGCTGTCCACGACGATTTCGGCGTGGAATATCTTCTGCTCGATAGGCTGCTCGAAGCTGTCGGCTACGGCCCCGACGAACATCCCCTGCGTGAGCGTCGAGATCTTCGAGGCCGGGATCAGGCAGTCCATCTGCGTCGATATGGAGGTCGATTTGTCGTTGCGGCTCAGAGTCATGCTCTGTCGCTTTTGCAACACCTTGCCGAACCGCTCCGAGAGCATCTTGGCCGTTTCACCCACCACCTGCCCGGAGAAGATGTTGCCCACGGTGTTCATCACCACGGCAGCCTCCTTGTCGCCGTAGTCGCGTTTGAGCTGGCTGAAGTCTTGGAATCCGAGCAGCACGGCCACCTTGTTGCTCCGGGCCGTGGCGATCAGGTTGTCGAGGCCCTTGAAATAGATCGTCGGCAACTCGTCGATGATGACCGACGATTTGAGTTGCCCCTTCTTGTTGATGAGCTTCACGATACGGCTGTTGTACAGCCCGAGGGCCGCGCCGTAGATGTTCTGCCGATCGGGGTTGTTGCCCACCGCCAGTACCTTCGGATCGTCGGGGTTGTTGATGTCGAGCGTGAAGTCGTCGCCCGACATGACCCAGTAGAGCTGCGGGGAGATCATGCGCGAGAGCGGAATTTTGGCCGAGGCGATCTGGCCCTGCAACTGGTCTTGCGCCCCGCCGAGCCACGCATCCATGAACGGACTCAAATAATTTTCCAACTCCGGATAGCTCGTCAGAATCGGGAAGATATCCTCGTAGCGTTTGTTCAGGAACTCGATGGCGTGCGGAAAAGTGCAGTACTTTCCCCCGTCGTAGATACGCAGGAACCAGATCACGGCGGCGAAAAGGATAATGGGCGACTCGACGAAGAAATCGCCCTGCTTCTGCACCCATGTCTTGTTCAGGTTCAGCATGATGGTATAGGCGCTCTCGTAGGCGTCCGAGATGTCGTTCATAAAGGCGGGATTGATCGGGTTGCAGCGGTGCGAGCGGCGCGGGTCGTCGAAATTGATGACGTAAAAGGTCGGTACCTTCTTGTAGCCTTCTTGGTGCATCAGCAGGTGGTTGTAGGCGATCTCCGCGAGGTCGGGAAACTTGAAATCGTAAACATACATCGTGTACCCCTTTTCGATCTGCTGCTTGATGAATTGATTGACGACGGCATAGCTCTTGCCCGACCCCGGAACGCCAACGCAGATACAGGCTCTCTGCGGCACTACGACGTTGGCGAAGCCGTTGTGCCACCGTTTGTTATAGTAGAACCGCGTCGACAGGTTCACCGAATATTCGTTCTCTATCAGCCGCGTTTCCTGCATGAACGATTCGTTCTCGTTGTTGAAAGGGTCGTCCATCATGTTGTTCTTCAACAGCCGGCTCATCCACACGCCGCCCATCAGCAGGCAGATATATCCGGCCGATAGCGTCAGGATGTAGAACCCCGTGACGGCGGACAGCGGCAGCGGCAGGTCGAGCAGCCACCAGTTGAAGAAGAAGAGTACGAAGCCGGCTGCGAACGCCGCTATGATCCTCCGCCATGTGATCTCTTCCTCCTTGACCCCTTTGGTGCCGAGGCACGAGAGGCCGAGAAAGAGCACGGCGAAAAGTTTGGTGTAGAGTATGCTGCCGAACAGTCCCGCCGTGCGGTCGAAGTTGAGCAGAATCCTGTCTATCACGCCTATATTGACGTTCCACGCCAGAATCTGACCGTAGCAGTACCAGTAGATGTGGATTACCACGAATAAAATGCTCAGGGCCCGCATGAAGTCCATGACCTTGGACAGCCCCCTTAGATCGTCCTCCTGTGACATATTCGCATCGTTATTAAATGGTTCTGCTGCAAATTTAAGACGACGCGGACTGCGGACGGCGGTGCGGTGCCGCTGTGGCAGCCGTTGGCGTCGGCATGGCAGCCGTTGGCACGGGGAACGGACATGGCGTTGCGAACTGGCGGGAAAAAGATTATCTTTGCACTACTGATTGGAATTATGGCGAAGTTGACGATCGAAACAAGACAATGCGACCGGATATTGCGGTGGGCGGTCGAGGCAGACCCTTCGGCTTTCTATGTCGGGGCGGATGGCCGTGCCGTAACGGGAGGCCGTCTGACAGCCGAGGCGGCGGAGGGCGTGGTAACGATCCGCAGCAACCGGTTATCGGAAAAGGAACTGCGCAGAATCTTCGCGGCGTTCCTGCCCGAAGCGCAACCGGAATGAATCATAATGAACCTATAAACGATAAGGATATGACAAAGGCGGACATTGTAAGCCGGATCGCGGAGCAGACTGGCGTTGAGAAAGGAATCGTAACGAGTGTAGTGGAAGGATTCATGGAGCAGCTCCGGGACTCCTTGATCGGCGGTGAGAATGTTTACCTACGCGGATTCGGCACGTTCTTGCTGAAACACCGGGCGGCCAAAACGGCGCGTAACATCTCCAAAAATACGACGATGATCGTCCCTGCCCATACGATCCCGGCTTTCAAGCCCTCGAAAGCTTTTCAAAAGTCTATTGCTATCAAAAGTTAGTTAAGAATAAAGGGGCTGCCTAAACTTGTTAGACAGCCTCTTTTTTGTAAGTGCCGAGATCGTTTTGCAGGATTGGGGATAAAATTGTATATTTGGCAAAACAGCCTTAACGATCTTAACGATGTCAGCCTCGAAGCTCCCGATCTCGCAGCGCGATTTCGAACATCTGTATATGACTTACAAGCCACGGTTCCTGCGTATCGCCCAATCCTACGTTCGGGACGCTATGACCGCAGAAGACTTGGTTGCGGAAAGTTTTATTCAATTCTTGGAAAGCCGTGCGACGGTGGACACGGAACATATTCCGGCCTACCTGCTTTCGTCGGTCAAAAACCGATGTTTGAACTATCTGCGGGATTGCAAGCGGCACCATGAGGCGCACGACAAACTGCGCACATCGGCTGTCCGGACATTGGAGCAACACCTCGATATTCTGGAAACGACGCTTCCGGAAACGATGCGCTATGCGGAAGTCAGTGAGATCATCGAACGCACGCTCCGGGGGATGCCCGAGCGCACGCGGCGCGTTTTTCTCGCGCACCGTATAGAGAATATGAGCTACAAAGAGATCGAACGGCTGTACGGCCTTTCGGAACGTCAGATCAACTACCGGCTCCAGACAGCCAAAGAGCAACTTCGCGTAGCACTGAAAGACTATGCCCCTCTGCTGGCATTGTGGACGGTGCTTCATTAAGCCGTCCGCGACAAAATAATAAGATTGCTAACAAGTTTTTACCCCTCTACTAATTACATATTCAAGAAAGAGGTTCAAATAGTAGAGGTGCAATACAATTATCATTTATATTTTGTTATTCCACATATATTTACATTGTCGTTATAATCATATAAAATGGCGACACTATATCGTGCCCGCGTTATAGCGACATATAACTTGCACTTACTTGTCGGTTTCAATTCTATTCCTCTGATAATCCAATCTAAAATAGGCTTTGTTGGATATATGAGAACTCTATCGAATGACAAACCTTTGGATACCCCGAAATTCAATGTCGGGTATGCAGGATGGGTATCGGTACTTTTACTCTGTCGTAACTGAATAGGACTGTATTTCTGTAAATATTCTTCCACATCTGTTTGCCGAAGAAAATATACCCCTTTATGCTCTATTTCAGATGTATTATCAGACGTTGTTGCAATCATATCAGGATATAGTTTATTTGAAAAATCACAGATTTCAGATACACACCGATGGTTTACATTCAAAGATTGTGAATCAATATCGAGGTTAAATTTCATTTTGCGACTTTTGAAATAATCCAATATATTAGACCGTCTGAATTGTTTGTGTTTAGCAGAACTATTTGTTGAGAAAGTTCCTTGACGAGGATCTCCTACTAATAGAATTTCCAGTGGAGAAAGAAATAACTTATCTAAAAATTCCAAATCATATCCGGCAAGATCTTGCACCTCATCAATGAAAATATGAGTATATATTTTGGATAATCGGGATATTACCGCTCCATTGGAGCGTTCGTCGCAGCGGCAGGCGAACTTGGCGATTTTGTCGGAATATATTTTTTATCCCCAGTAAGATAATGACGTTCGACATTCGTTTCTCGACTACGCAAAGCGGATTGGCTGTTTACTAAAGATAACCCGACGATATTCTTGTCATATAAATATCCTTGATAGGGCCTGACCCCATGTTGTAACAGAAATGAGAACCATGTTTGAATGACGACATTGGATGGTATGCATCCGTTTCTTTCAAAAAAACGGGTTCGTATTTCCTTCTCATTTTCGTCTGTAAATGTAGTGATAAGTATAGTGGCATTCCGCAATAGGAGTGCCGTTTCTATAAGATGCGTCGTTTTGCCGGAACCCGCAGCTGCTATAATGACTTTGTTGTTCACAGAATAGCTCTATTTATGTATTCAGGAAATACCAACTCTTCGGTTGTATTGAAAATAGCCAAAGCACAATCCGTCTTATGTGCTTTCATGTATTTGTGCAAATCATCAATATTTTCATATGCAGTGCCCATTATGATATTCATTTTATCCAATGAGTTCGCCTTTACAATTTTAGGCTCCATCGTATTGTAGTTGAATGGCTTATCGCCAATACGCAAATCCCCGGCATCTATCGTGTCATCGAAACAGATGCAAATATTGGGTAAATCCTTGTATTCCTTGTATTTCTCATTCAAAGCATCAATGTTCCCGTCATTGTCTGTAACTACCGTCACCTGAATCGTAAGGTATTTGGCAATTTCCAAGAATCGTAAAAACGACAGATTGCCGACAGCTATTACGTCCACGCCATCTTCTATTGGTAGTTTTCCGTATTTCTTCAAGTAGGCTTTTTGCACGACCAATTCGTCGGAATCTCCTTCTACCAATATTGCCTTTTGGCAGAGCAAAAGTCGCAGTGTATCGTACCCCGATAATTTCTCGAAATAATCAATCGTGCTTGGCGACAAATCATGCAGCCGCAATGTCTTTCGATCATGCAACAGAATCAAAGATTTCAGACCTAATTTGTTCGCAACGAAGCTGCTGTGTGTCGAAATGATAATCTGTTTCTCTTTGCAATGCTCCTTTATGGCAGCTATCAATTCGTTCAGTTTGGAATAAGACAGATGATTTTCCGGTTCTTCCATTAAAATTATACTCGCCTCTTTCGCTTTTTTATGGGCTAAAGCCAATTTGGTTTTGACGATGCATTGCTCGCCTTTACCGATATAATTAAACGGGATTTTATCCAGATAGGTCATCAGACAATTTTCCCATGCGTTTTTCGAGGACAAATCGACGGATAATTCCACGTCTTTATTCGAGATTCTGCTGGCCCCTTTTAATCGAGTGTTGATATTTCCGATAGATTCTTCCCCCATGAACACCTCCTGCATTTTTCTGTACGCCTGAGTAATATCCACGATCTCTTTCGGTTCCAGACACTCTTTGACGATACGGGATATATAAACGTCCGACCCATTCTGATAGCGAGTATTGGACGAGTCTATCAGAGCCGACTTCAACGGAATATTGCGACTTGTTATCAAGCCGTCCCGTGCAAATGACGTCCAAACGACATCGTAATATTCAATGGGTAACGTTTTGACATCCTGTTTGATGAGTTCTTCGTAAACATCCCTATAACGTTCGTCAAAGGTTATCTTGTATGACAGTCCGCAGTCATCCGCTTTGAGGCTATTTTCATTCCCGCAAAACATGGGACAGTCATCGCCCCCGATATACAACTCTATAAGAATATGCGGCAGAGATGCAGGGCGACCATTTTTAAGATTGTCCAGATACTCATTAACAATATCATTGTTAAACAGATATTGTGATAGCTCATTTTTAAGATACCGGCCATTCAGCATTCCGGTTAAAGCCAAATGTATTGCTTCGATAAGCGTCGATTTTCCGGCCTCATTGTTGCCAACAAGAATATTTATACCGCTGTTCAACGATATATCGAAACAGCCTTTATAACTTTTATAGTTTTCAATGTGTACGGATTTTATGTACATAATACGATAATTATGAAATCCATTAAAATTATATTTGATACAATTAAGATAATTGAAATATTCAATTTCTGCAAATAGAAGTGAGTTTAATATAATTTTCTATAATCAACGGGGCGACAAAACTTATTAAACAGCCTTATTTCATTTATTTTCAGAACAGCACATTTCCTAAAAATATTTATTTTCAAAAATAATTGTCTATCCGTCTTTGTGGGGTGTTATTATAATAGACAACCCCAAGAGAATGGATAAAGAATTATTATACCGGTATATCCAATGCCGCAGCACGCAAGAGGAAGAGGCCCTGATTTTAGCGTGGCTGGAATCCGATCCCGCAAACCGGAAGACGCTCTCGGCGATGTACGGGCAATTAGAAACGCTGACGCTTCTGGACGCCCGCCTCGACGACCTTTATTCCGCGAGCCGTATGCGTGTGCGCCGCCGTCGCCGTCTGCTGCGCTGGAGTGCCGCGGCAGCGGCCCGCGCCGCGCTGTGTGGGGGGGGGGCCCCGCGGCGGGGCCCGCCGTCGTGCTGTGTGCGGGAGCCGTTCATTTCACGGCCTCGCATTACCTCACGACGTTCGGGCGTCAGGAAACGGTGTTGGCGGCTCAGGACGCTCCGGTGCGTTATACGCTCGGGGACGGCACGACGGTGTGGCTCAATGCGGGCGCTACGCTGGAGTGCCCCGCCGTGTTCACGGGCCGCGAGCGTACGGTCGGCATCACGGGCGAAGCCATGTTCGACGTCCGACACGACGAGGATCACCCGTTCGTGGTTCGCACTGCGGCCTGCGATGTCCGGGTGCTGGGCACGAAGTTCAACGTTCGGGCGGATGCCGCGGGCTCGACATTCGAAGCGGCGCTGCTGCGGGGCCGTATCGAGGTCGTGAACCGTACGACGCGCGAACGGCTCGTGCTTGCAGCGAACGAATCGGCGTCGCTCGAAAACGGGGCTTTGGTGCGCGGCCGCATCGCGGATGCGGACGACTACCTGTGGACGGACGGCTACATCAACCTCAAGGGACACTCGTTCGCGGAACTCCTCTCGACGTTCCGCCGCGCTTTCAACGTGAGAATCGACGCCGAAGCTCTTCCGATGCCCGAGGGACGTTACAAGTGGGGCAAAATCCGCATCGCGGACGGCATCGACAATGCGCTGGAAGTCCTGCAAAACTCCTATGCGTTCGACTATACGTTCGATTCTGAAAAGCGGCTCGTCGTCATACGGCCGCACAAATAACTATTCGTAAACCTTATAAACAGCCTCTGCCTATGACTTAATCCCCGAACTACCCGAACCGACCATCCGCTGAACTTCCCAAATAAAGGAGGCCCGCCGCAATGTTAGGAGCATTGTGCGGGCCGAAGGTTCAAGCGTAAACACCAGTCTACTTAAACCTTAATCGACAAATGTATGAATAAAAAGCGTATTGCGCAAATCCGTGCGTATCTTACGTTTTCGCTCGCGGCGCTTCTGCTGTGCATCCCCCTTTCGGGCAAGGCTCAGACAGCGCGTCTGGACTTGCACCTGAAACAAGCGCCTTTGAAGCAGGCTATGAGCGAAATAGAACGACAAACCTCTTATCGCTTCGTTCCCAATATCGAGATCGACATCGAATATCCGGTTTCGGTGGATGCCGAAAACGAACCGCTGAAAACCGTCCTCGACCGTCTGTTCGCGGCCACACCCTACACCTATTCGTTTTTGAATTCCACGACGACGATCCTCCTGTCGAAGCGTCCGCAGGAACAGCCGGCCGCAGTGTCGGGCCTCGTCGTCGATGCGGGCGGGCGTCCCGTCGTCGGCGCCTCGGTGCTCGTCGCGGGCACGACGATCGGCACCTCGACGGACTCCGAGGGCCGTTTCAGCCTCAGCGTACCGTCGCCCTCGACGTCCCGTCTTACGATCAACTTTCTGGGCTATGCTTCTCAGAACCTCGAAATCGGCACCCGCACGGAGTTCCGCGTGGTACTCAAAGAGGCTGCCGAGGAGATAGATTCCGTAGTGGTAACGGCCCTCGGCATCAAACGTTCGGAGAAGGCGCTGGCCTACACCGTGGCACAGGTCGCGGCCGAAGATATCACGATGGTCAAGGATGCCAACTTCATCAACTCCCTGTCCGGCAAAGTCGCGGGAGCGGTCATCAATCAATCCTCGTCGGGCGTGGGCGGTGCCGCGAAGATCACCATGCGCGGCATGAAATCCATCATGCAGTCCTCGAATGCGCTGTATGTGGTGGACGGCATCCCGATGTTCAACAACTCGTCCAAAGGAGGTATGGAGTTCGACTCGCGCGGCGCTACGGAATCCATCGCGGATCTGAACCCCGACGATATCGCTTCGATGTCCGTTATGACGGGCGCCGCGGCTTCGGCCCTCTACGGTTCGGATGCCGCGAACGGTGCAGTGCTCATCACCACGAAGAAAGGCGAAGCGGGCAAACTGAAAGTAACGCTTTCGAGCAATACGGAGTTTCTCTCGCCGCTGCGGATGCCTGAATTCCAGACACGGTACGGCACGGGCCGCAAGGGCAAGTCCACGGGTTCGACGATCCATAGCTGGGGCGAACGCCTCCCGGATGCCGGGCGTTACAACTACTCTCCGGATGATGATTTCTTCGAGACGGGACACGTCTACACCAACTCCTTCACGTTGCAGGGCGGCTCGGACAAGAACCAGACCTATTTCTCGGCCGCGGCGGTCAATTCCGACGGTCTCACGCCGAATAACGAATACAACCGTTACAATTTCACATTCCGCAATACGTCGCATTTTCTGGGCGACCGTCTGACGCTGGACGTGGCGGCCAACTACATCATCCAGCAAGACCGCAACATGACCAATCAGGGAGTCTATTCGAACCCGCTGGTTTCGGCTTATCTGTTTCCGCGGGGAGACGATTTCAACGCGGCGCGTGCTTTCGAGCGCTGGAATCCCGCACGCAACATCTACGAGCAGTATTGGCCGCAGGGCGAGGGCGGCGACCTGCGTATGCAGAACCCTTACTGGATCGCGTACCGTAACCCGCGTGAGAATACGCGCAAGCGCTACATGCTTACGGCGGGTGCCACCTACAAGATCACCGACTGGATGGACGTTTCGGGACGCATCAAGGTAGACAATACCGATTTGTTCTACACGCAGAAACTCTATGCTACGTCGAACGCCACATTGTTGGAGGGCAGCAAGTACGGCCACTACACGCAGCAGGACGAGCAGACGCGCCAGACCTACGGGGACGTGATGCTCAACATCACGAAAACCTTTGCCGAAAGCCTCTCGCTCGCGGCCCACGCGGGTGCGTCGATCAACGACACGCGGCTGCAAGGTCTGATTCTCTCGGGGCCTTTGGCCAAGCCGTCGAACGTCTTTCATCCGGAGGCCATCGAATCCACGAAGCGCAAGGTGCAGCGCACGGGCTGGCACGAGCAGACGCAATCCCTGTTCGCCTCGGTCGAGGTAGGCTGGAAATCGCAGCTTTACCTGACCCTCACGGGCCGCAACGATTGGGCGTCGCAGTTGGCCGGCTCGCCCCAAAAATCGTTTTTCTACCCCTCGGTGGGTCTGTCGTGGCTTCCGAGCGAAACGTTCGATTTTCCGGAGCTGTTTCCCTATCTGAAGCTGCGCGGTTCGTGGGCATCGGTGGGCGTTCCGTTCCCGCGCGAGCTGACCTATCCGACGCATCTCTACGACCATACGACTTCGGGGTGGGACGACAAAACCAACCGCCCGATCGGCGACCTTTACCCCGAGCGGACGAAATCATGGGAACTGGGCTTCGACGCGCGCTTTCTCAACGGCTTCACGCTGACGGCTTCGTGGTACAGGGCCGATACCTATAACCAGACGTTCAACCCCAATATTTCAGCCTCGTCCGGCTGGTCGGACATGTACGTGCAGACGGGCCACGTCCGCAATACGGGTGTCGAGGCCATGCTGGGCTATACGCATACGTGGCGGGGTTTCACGTGGGATTCGGCCGTAACGTTCTCGTGGAACAAGAACAAGATCGTCGAACTGATGCGCAACTGGCGCGATCCCGAGACGGGCAAGGTCTACTCCAAAGACCGTCTGGAAATCAAAGGGCTCGGACGCGCGAAATACATCCTCAAGGAGGGCGGTTCGATGGGCGACCTCTACACCACGTCCGACCTTCGGCGCAACGCCGACGGGGACATCGAGATCGACGACGCGGGCAATGTCGCCATCGAGGACAACCTGCCGGACATGAAGCTGGGGTCGGTATTCCCCAAATACAACCTCTCGTGGCGCAATACGTTCGACTATAAGGGCGTAAAGCTCTCGGCGCTCGTAACGGCCCGCATCGGGGGTATCGTCTACTCCGCGACGCAGGCCAACATGGATCTGTTCGGCGTGTCGGAAGCCTCGGCCGCGGCACGCGACCGGGGCGGCGTGCTGCTCAACGGCCGCTCGATGGTCAATGCCGAAACGTGGTACACCGCCATCGGCGCGCAGTCGGGACTTCCGCAGTACTATACTTATTCTGCGACCAACGTGCGTCTGCAAGAACTTTCGGTCGGGTACACCATTCCGCGGCGCTGGCTCAAGGTGTGCGACATCACCGTGTCGCTCGTCGGCCGCAACCTGTGGATGATGTACTGCAAGGCGCCGTTCGACCCCGAAGCCGTCGCTTCGACCGAGAACTTCTATCAGGGCATCGACTACTTCATGACGCCCTCGCTGCGGAATATCGGCTTTAACGTAAACATCAAATTCTGACCGCTATGAAAAAGACCATTCTATACTTTCTGACGCTCCTTGCGGCCGGAATGCTCGCGGGCTGTCTGGATAATTTCGATGAGTACAACCGCAATCCGAACGAAACGACGGACGATCAGTTGAACAACGACAACTATCTGGTGGGCTCCAAAATCACGGGCATGCAGAACAATGTGGTTCCCACGGAGGAGCATCTGTATCAGTTCTCGGAGATTCTCGTCGGCGACGCGCATGCGCATTACGACGGCTCGACGCCCGAGTGGACGAACCGCTTCGAAACGGGCAACCCGCCGACGAACTGGGTGAAGGCCGTTTTCGTCGATCCCATCACCAACCTCTATACCTACTATCGGGGCATCGTTTCCCGCTCGGACAACGAAGTGATCCTCGCACTGGCGGACGTGCTGCGCGTGGCGTCGATGCATCGCCTGACGGATCAGTTCGGGCCCATTCCCTACACGAAGATCGCCGAAAACGGCGGCGAGGAGCTGACGACGGCCTACGACGACCAGCAGGCGGTCTACACGGCGATGTTCGACGAGCTGGACGCCGCGCTGGCGGTCTTCGAGGCCAATACGGGCCTTTCGTCCGAAGCACTCGCCGACTACGATATGGTCTACTACGGCGATATTTCGAAGTGGATGAAATTCACGAACTCGCTGAAACTGCGCATGGCGATGCGGCTGTCGTATATCGCGCCCGACGTGGCCCGGAGCAAAGCTGCGGAAGCCATCGCTGCGGGCGTCATCACCGCGAATGCGGACAATGCCGAGTTCCATCCCGTGTTGAACCGTCTGGCGATGATCTGGAACGAGTGGCAGGATCATGTCATCGGGGCCGACATTCTCTGCTATATGAACGGTTACGAAGACCCGCGCCGCGAGAAGATGTTCACGACGGTGGACGTTACGGAAACGATTCCCGACCCCGACACGGGGCAGCCGGTGGAAATTACGCGCCAAGTGTATCAGGGCATCCGCATCGGCGTGATGCCGGCGAGTGCGCAGGCGGCCAAAACGCAGTGTTCGTTTCCGCTCATCACGGAGCAGTCGCCCGTAAAGTGGATGAATGCCGCAGAAGTGGCGTTCCTCATGTCCGAATACCAGCTCCGCTGGGGCACGATGTCCGAAGCGGGTGCGCTTTACAAGAAAGGCGTGGCGCTCTCGTTCGAAGAGTTGGGTGCCGGCAAAGCCGATGCGTACCTTGCGGATGCGACGCTCAAACCTGCGGCCTATGTCGATCCGCTCAACGGAGGACACGGCTTCGCGGCCCAAAGCACCATCACGCCCGTGTGGAACGACGAGGATACGCAGGAGACGGCGCTGGAGCGCATCATCACACAGAAATATATCGCTCTGTTCCCGCTCGGCAACGAAGCGTGGGCCGAATACCGGCGCACGGGCTACCCGCGTCTGATGCCCATTCCGGACGACTGCGACAAGTCGGGCGGCACGATCACGCCCAAATACGGCGCCCGCCGCGTTCCGTATCCCGCCGAGGAGTATGCCGAGAACAGGGCCAACGTCGAAGCGGCCGTGCAGATGCTCGGCGGTGCGGACAATGCCGGAACCCGCCTGTGGTGGGATTGCAAACCATTAAACTAACTGCTTTATGAAACTGAACATGATAACGATCTTCGCGGCCGCAGCCCTCTGCTTGGGGGCGTGCGACAACGATGTGGAATCCATCGACCGCCGCACCGTCGGCCCCGAAGAGCAGAACCCCGAGTTGTATGCCCGCTATCTTGCGGCGCTCAACGATTATAAAGCGACGGATCACTACCTCGTCTATGCCCGCATGGACAATGCCCCGGCGGTTTCGACCTCGCCCAAAGACTTTATGAAGGCCCTGCCCGATTCGCTGGATTTCATCGCGTTGAAAAACCCGCTGTCGCGTTTCGACCGCGAAGACCTGCCGCGCGTGCACCGCAAAGGAACCCGCGTGCTTGCGTGGGCCGACTGCTCGGATGCGGCGACGGTTGCCGGGGCCGTGGATCGTGCCCTCGCCCAAATCGCTGAAAACGGACTCGACGGCCTTGTAATCGCCTTCTACGGCACGCCCGACGCCGCGGCGCAGGCTGCCGAAGCGAACATAGCCTCCAAGCTGGCGGCCCTCGACGGCAAGACGCTCGTATTCGAGGGAAATGCCGCGTATGTGGCAGCCGAACGGCGGGACGATTACGATCTCTATATTCTCGACGCTTCGCAGATGAACAACGTGCTCACGCTCCGCGAAGAGGTGGACTACGCCGTGCAGCGGCTCGGCATCCCGGCCTCGAAGCTCCTGTTGGCGGCCTCGCCCGCCGGGGTGATCGACGACGCCCAGCTGCACGAGCAGCCCGCACTCGCCGAGGTCGCACGGTGCGTCATGGCCTACGGGCCGCTGGCCGGTCTGGGCGTCTTCGAAATATCGGCCGACTATTACAGCCCCACCGTCAATTATCCCCGCACCAAAGCGGCTATCTCGATGTTGAATCCTTCGTACAAATAATCATGAGACAGCAAAAATTATATATAGCTCTCGCAGGCGTGCTTCTGCTCTGTGCGGGCTGCAAGTCGGACGACTACGCCGACGGAACCACGCCGCTGAAGAATGCCGTCTATGTCGATGCGGCTACGACAACGCCCGAAACGAACGTAACGTTCAAGAAAACCGTTTCGGAACTGGATCGTCAGATCAAAGCCGTATTCATCTCACCCGTACAGGCGTCCACCGAGGTGCGGTTCTCGGTCGATGCTGCGGCTGCGGACGACTACAACCGCCGCAAAGGAACGGACTACGCGCTGCTCGACGAAGCCTATTATGAACTTCCGACGCAAAGTGTCGAGGTCGAAGCCGGCAAGAACGAGTCCCAGCCCCTCACGGTGCATTTCAAAGGGCTCGATGCACTGGAGATCGACCGTACGGCTTTACTGCCCGTAACGGTTTCGGCCGCGGGCGTGGGGCCGCTCGAAGGCTCCCAGACGGTTTATTTCCTCGTGAAGCGCTCGTCGGCCATCACCACGGCCGCAAATCTCACGGACGGATATCTGTGGGTGCCGTCCTTCGAAACGGACGAGGGTAAAAAGGCCGTGAACGGACTGACGGCACTCACGTATGAGGCATTGATCTACATCAACGAATTTTCGGCGGATGCCGACATTTCGTCCGTGATGGGCGTGGAACAGTACTGTCTGCTGCGTCTGGGCGACGACGGATTCCCGCGGCAGCAGCTCCAGACGCAGATCGGCGGTACGGCCGGCACGAAATTCCCCGAGGCGGACGCCTCGAAAGAGTTGCAGGCCGGGGAGTGGTATCACGTGGCTATGACGTGGGATCTCACGACGACGGAGCTGAAATTCTACGTCAACGGACAGCTTCAAAGTTCGGGCAACGCCACATGGAAAACCGAGGCCAGCAGCGGCGTGATAGACCTTGCGCTCGGAGGCCCCGAGGCACCCAATGCGCGCCGGTTCTTCGTCGGATACTCCTATGACCCGCACCGGCCGCTGAACGGACTGGTTTCGCAGGTGCGCATCTGGTCGGTGGCCCGCACGCAGGAGGAGATATTCCGCGATATGTACGACGTGGAGAATCCCGAGTCCAAGCCCGAATTGCGCGCCTACTGGAAATGCGACGAGGGACAGGGAAATACCGTTAAAGACTGGTCGCAGTACGGCAACGACTTGGTGTGTCTGGACGGTGCCAACGACTTCGAGAAAGGCGAGCGGAACGAAGGGACGCTCGAATGGGACAACAGTATCGAAATTCCGCAGTTGAACAAACAAGAATAAGCTATGGATAGGAGAAACAACCTGATAAAATGGTGCGGGGGCCTGCTCGCCGCGGGTGTCCTCGCACTGGCAGCCTGCACGGACGAGGAGTTCGTCCGCACGGGCGGCACGCAACCCGACGAAGAAGGCATGAAAGGTATCTCGGCTGACATATACCGCCCCGAGAAAACCGACAATCGCTTCCTCGTAAGCGAAGCGGAAGGCCGCGACATCCTGCGCGTACGGCTGTCGCAGGCGGCCCGGCAGGACGCGACGCTGACCCTTGCGGCCGATGCCGAGAAAGTCGAAAGCTACAACACGCAGAACGGAACGGATTTCGTGGCGTTCCCGACGGAGAATGTTTCGTTCGCCTATGAGAAAACCATCGCCGCAGGAGCGAAGGAGTCCGCAGACCTTACGGTCGCCATACAGCGCGGCGCGGCCGAGAAAGGCCGCTACCTGCTGCCCGTTACGGTCGAAGTCGCAGGACTGGGCGACGAGGTGAGTACGCAGACTTACTACTATGTGGTGCTTATCTTGGAACCGGCGCAGGAAGGGGTACTCGACCCGTGGGATTTCAAGGTCGTATCTTACGTCAATACCGAAACGATGCAGCCGATTATCGCCACGAAGTTCAATATAGATTACATAAACCAATTTACCGGGGAAGAACAATACGGCATGACCGTTGTCGACATCGTGTGTCTGCGTCCGGCGAAGATAGTGCGTAAGTACGGCTCGGCAACGCTGGAGCTGGGCGAAGATTTGCAGTATGTGCTCGACAACCGCGAGCAGTATGTCGTGCCCGTGCAGAAGCTCGGACGCAAGGTGCTGATCTGTATCAACGGCGGATTCCGCAACCTCTCGGATGCCGAGATCGGAGAGCTGGTATACCGGATTAAATACACGACGGACAAATACGAACTCGACGGGGTGAATTTCTTGGAAATGGACGCTGCCTATCGAGAAGATGAGCCTGCGCTCGACGCGGCATCCTATTCGAAACTGATTAAGGCGACCAAAGAAGCGCTCGGTACGGAGAAGCTCGTAACGGTCGCCTGCGATGCGGAGAGTACCGCGGACTTGGCCGAGGCGCGCAACGGTATCGAAGCCGGGCAGTATATAGATTACGCATGGTGCGGAATTATAGACCAATTGGAAGATCCTTATAACGATGCCGAATCCGTGCTTAGACCCATAGCCGGATTGGAACAGTCCAAATGGGGCTCGCTGACGTTGGACATTCACGATACGGCATGGCATGCCAATGAACGCGACGCATTCTGTGCCGAGATCTCACCGCACTATTGGCAACATCCAGAGTCGTACAATGTGTTTGCCATTTGGGATGCGGTGCCGTCTCGATCCGGCATCGAATCAGGACTTGGAGATGGTTTTGAAGTTTTGTTTACTTACATCCTATCGGATATAGAATGTATCTATGATGGACGGTTTTATATGATAACTATGAGTCCTGATCTTTCTGGTGGCTATGGTAAATTTGCAAAAGATTGGTAACCAATTTAATATCGTGTGTGTTAATCCGGGGCTTTACGCCCCGGATTTTTTGTTTCACTCGAAACGAAGGCATAATAGCTCCGAATCGTATCATAGAGGCAAGGGTTTATCTCACAGGTCGATCGTTATGGAATACTTCGAATCGAAAGTTCGCTATTTTTACGACGTATTAGGTTGTTTCGGTGAAGTGTCGGCTGATTATCTTTGTTATGGATTTACAACCGTTCTTATCGTTTCTATCAGAATTACAACCTAAAACTTCAACCGTGATGAAACAAAACTACTTGAAAACAGCCTGCTCGCTGATGGCGGCGACTGCACTCGCGTTCGTTTCCTGCAACGACATGGAAGAACCTGCAATGGATCAGAGCGCTCCGGAAACCCGTGCCGCGACCATCGACAACTTCGCGCGCGTGGTCTATGTCGAAGTAAACGACGTAAACCCGCTCAATGCCGGGGAATATACGCTCTCGAACGGCGAGCCGTTCTTTACGCACGTGATTCTCTTCGCGTCGAACATCCACGGCGATGCCGCCGGCAACGCTTCGAATTACAACAACCCCAACAACGAAGCGATCCTGTCGAACCCCGCCAAGTACATCGCCCCGCTGCAAGCCAAAGGCATCAAAGTGCTGATGGGTAACCTCGGCGACCACACCGGTCTGGGATTCGCCAATCTGACCGAAGCACAGGCCGACCAGTACATCGACGATCTGATGGCCTACGAAGGTATCGTGGACGGCTACGACTTCGACGACGAGTGGGCCAAGTACGGAGAGAAAGGTTATCCGCAGGCAAACACGACTTCGTACAGCATGATGATTAACAAGCTCCGCAGTCGGACGGACAAGATTATCTCCGTATTCGACTTCGGAAATACTTATACGCTCGATGCTACTGCGATCGCTAATATCGACATGGCATATTATGCTGATCTGGGCAGATATGGTTCTCCTAACTTTAATATTCCGATGTCGAAATACACTCCCTATTTGTGCGATTTGACCCGAAATCCCATTGCTGCGCTTGTTAAAAATAATACGACCAAGGCTATGAATGCGAATGCCGCTGGTATTACGTTCTTCAATCTGCGTATGGAGCCGTCGAACGGGCTGTCGCGTTTCAACGCTGCGGCTCAGGCATTCGGTCTGACCTGCTCGCACAGCGGAAAAACCTATGCTAAAGATTACGGCAACTGATAATCGCAGATCATTCATACGATAAGAAAGGTTCCGCGCGCCCCGAAATGGGCGCGCGGTTTTTTATGGATCAATAATTCTCGCGGAGCCAAATGCCGAAGAATAGATCGTATACATGGTAGCTGCCAGCCTCGCTGGTGATGTAGTCTTTTTCCAGCAGACCTTTCATTGCGGCCTGCACCGAACTGGCCGAGCTGAGCCGGTATTTTTTGATGAATGAACCGGAGGTTACGGATGAAGCGCGCCCTTCCTTGCTAATGGCTATGAGTAATTCTTTCTGTCGCTCAGGCATTCGAAAGAGCGTTTCCGTGTAGGTGTATTTCATCGAACCGACGATATTGCGCAGCGCCTCGTCGATCATTGCCTCGGTACAGGTTCCACCACTCGGAGTCATGGAATACAGAGCGTTCAACATTTTCTGTATGTACCACGTAATCCCATCGAAGCGTTCGTAAATCGTTTTTACGACACAACGCTCGATCTCCTTTCCGGCCTGTTCGAAATGATGCCGGGCGAAACGGATGTACTCGTCGAGGTCGATGCTTTCCAGATGCATCATCGAAACGCTCTGATAGAACGGCCGCGAAGGGCTGGTGAACATGTTGCCCATCGTATGACGTTGACTTCCTGCAAAAATGAAATGAGCGTTCGGGCAATGCTGCACATAGGTGCGCAACATCGCTTCAACGTTCTTTTCGGGATAGGAAGCGATCTGTTGAAACTCGTCGATAGCTACGATGCAGGGCTTGTCAGCCGCGGACAGATAGGTGAAAATCTCGTCGAGAGTGGTTTCGGTGTGCTGAATGTCGCCTAACTGTACATTGAACGAGGGAATGCCCGCCACGTCGAACGTGATGCCGGCCTGCAAGGAACGGAGGTTGTGCAGAAACAGCTCCATAGCTTTGCGGCCGCGAGGTTTGAGCGTTTCGAGGATCGTCCGGCTGAGTGAAAAGACGAACTCGCGCAGGGATTTAGTGGCGTATATGTCTATAAAGAAATTATAGAATCCGTCCTTGAGTTCGGGATTTCGGAAACAATGCTGGATCAGCCCCGTCTTACCCATGCGGCGGGTAGAAATCAATGCGACGTTGTTGCCGTTCGACACTTCGCGGATGAGTTGCGCAGTTTCGGCTTTGCGGTCGCAAAAGTATTCCGCAGAAACATAACCGCTGATTACAAAGGGATTGATGCGATGCTTCATATAATTATTATAAAATAATTACGCAAATATAATAATTACTTGCGATTATTTATCATCGACAATGAATATATCCTAATTTTATAGTCGAATATTCTTTCGAATATGGTACACCTGACTCTGATCGGAAATGAAAAAGTACTATTTACCGGATACGGGGCGAAAGAATATGAACAGGCGGAGACCGCTCAATGAAAAATACGAACTAACATAAAGAAACTTATCGGTGTAAAGATGAAGAGAATTTATAATAGAATAAGTTTTATATAGTTAATAATCGACCATATTTTTTTAATCATAACGATAATTACACATATTTAGAAACAACAAAATCTCTATTACCATGAAAACTTTCTTACATTCGTTTTTCGTATTCGCTCTGTTGTTCGCCGCGGGATGCGACGACCGCTCCGCGCCCGAAGACCGATCCGTCTCTTATCTTTTACAAGACTATACGCTGGGGGATACATGGCAATGGGTCGATACTCCTTATGGCGAACTGCGCATTGTCCGCAGCCAAGAAGAACTGGCGCATTGCATCACTCCGAACGAGACTCTTCCTGCCGATATAGATTTTTCGAAATATTCGCTGCTGTTGTTGAAAGGATTAACCGCAAATTTATATCATGGAATTCATAAAAGTCTATATTCAGAAGGCGAAACGCTCTGTTTCAATATAGATATATATTATGGAGAAATCGTATTTCCCGCAGGAGATTATTTCCGGATCGCATGTTTGGCAACACCTCCCATACCCGATGGGACAGAGGTTCAAATCAAATACAATGAAATTTACGATTTACCAGATTGACATTACAGCCCCGAGAATAAATCCCGGGGCTGTCGATTCATCGGTAGCTTCATGACTACTCCTCCGGAGGCGTAATCGGTTTGGTGTACTGGGCCAACAGGGCACGAACGACGGCTCTGTCAGCATCGACCAATCCATATCCGACCTCTTCATGCCACTCGACCTTCCTCTTGTAGTACTTGTCTAAGGGATTTTCAAAGAGCCGAGTTGTGTACGGCAGGTTCGGTCGATGAAACTCTCCCGCATAATCGAAATGATATTCACCCAAACCCGCAGCTGTACTGTTAATCAAATCCCCTACTTGTTTCTGTGTCAATTTCGGATTCACCGTCAACATTAAAGCGGCAACGCCTGCGACTTGAGGTGCTGCATAAGAGGTGCCTTCCGCTTCAGTATATCCGCCGTTCTTGTTTAGAACAGGAACCCAAGATCCGGGAGCAACGACGTCGAGCCCTTCTCCATAGTTACTGCCAGGTGCGGAAGGAAATACTTTTGTCAATTTCTTTCCTGACGAAGTTAGGGCACCGACGACGATGATATCTTCAAGAGCACTGGCCGGATAACAAATTCGTGGCAAATCATCGTTACCGGAGGCGAATACAACCACGCACCCCAAACCGTTTCTGCCTTGTGTCATAACCAAACGAATGATATTCTCAAGCATTTCCGATCTTGTAGATTTTAACTCCCAAGAATTAGAGATTACGGATGCCCCGTATTGAAAAGCATATCTGAACGCATTGGCCAATCTATTAGGGATATCAATTAAATTATCGTCATTAAAACTTATCGGCAAAATTTGACATTTGGGAGCTATGCCAGCCAGTCCAATTCCGTTATCGGTCTGAGCTGCGATAAGCCCGGCACATTGAGTTCCGTGAATTCCGTAAAAGGCACTCGGTATATTGCCCGTTTCCACATCAAATCCATTGGTCGTAATGTTCAGATCCGGATGATCCTTCATTACGCCGCAGTCAATGACAGCAACAACAACACTCCGATCCCCCTGAGTCCTCTTTTTTGCATTCAGATAATTGATGTCGAGGTGTTCATAATTTATGTTCCATTGGCCCGTATTTTCCAGATTCCATTGATCTTGAAACAGCGGATCATTGGGTGCTTCAGCAGAATTCATTACAATTTCTGCCACAAAACTCGGTTCTGCGGCGGCGAAGAGGCCGGTTTCGTAAAACCGATTGGCCATCTCCAATGCATTACCCATCGACTTCGAGGAACAACTGAGCGTATACCACAGCGGCATAAACTCGTTGTAGCCGATTACCTCTACGCCGTTGTCGGCCGCTAATCGGAGCAATACGGATTCATCACCTTTGTCTTTGAGTTTGACATAGAGTAAATGGCTCAGTCCGACTTCATAGCCTTCTTCCGTGCGGAAATAGGGAGCCTCGTATATGACCTCTGCATCGACGGCGGAACGGGTTACGGGTTGTGCAGAGGAGACGGTCGTCCATTTCAGTTTCGGTTCGGTCGCGGCCGCCCGCATCCGGGGAAGTTTCACGATGCTCGGTGAAAGGGAAACATCGGCGAACGCCTGTTCTGAAGAAGCACCGGCACTGAACAACATAGGTTCAGCGGATGCGTCCACGAGAACGAATTTCTTGTCCGTATCGACCGTTAAGGGAATTTTCTGTCCGTCATACCAATAATACGATGTTTCCGTGTTATTCACCGCTCGCGTTTCGATTGGTTCAGTCGTTTCTTCCACTATATCCGTGCAGGCTGAACCCAACGTCAAACTCATTGCTAAAATAAACGAGTAATTGATTAGCTTTTTCATGATTTTTTGGTCTTTAATTCATTCTGGATTGGATGTCGTGTCGGGAGTCTGTTGGCGGATGAGATATACTGCATATGCAGATCATATCCGCAATTCAATATGGCGGTTCATTCATAGCTGTAAGGTTGATTGATTGTGTAATATAAGGAAAGTAAAGAAAATATGCAATACATTATTTTATTTTTATTATGTATGAGCAGTTAGGAGAAAAAGATAAATATTTGAAACTTCATTCCAATTATAGCAATCGCCCCGTCAGTAGCGTTCTGACGGGGCGATTGAGTAAGATTGATCTAAAACTACGAACAAGGAATAGTCGATCTTATTTTATTTTCACCGCAAAGTCCTTCTTATGCAAAGATTTTGATAAGAAAGACTTTGTTGCCAAAGTGAAATAGTTTGCCTCTGTCCACTCCGCCAGTCGGTTGTGTGCAGCGGTTCGGAAAATCGGCGGGGTGTAAAGTTGTATATAGCAGCCTTAACCAATCGACCGGATTTTGTTAAATTTGCACGTTCATTCAACATTTTTATAATTGAAAAGCCCGATAGAAATGGAAACATTACTCAAAGACATCGAAGCCCTGATGGAAACATTCAAAACTGACGCTCAGCTTCAACTCACCAAGAACAACAAGGCAGCCGGCACCCGTGCCCGCAAAGCCGCTCTTGAACTGGGCAAGCGGATGAAAGAGTTCCGCAAGGTTTCGCTCGAAGCCTGCAAATAAGCAAGCTGTATCCAGCGGGGGAATGGGTGTTGCCGTCGGCAAGGCCCATTTTTCATTCGACACGATTTTATTTATGATAACGAAGGCAAAGACTCTATCGTTCCTCTGGCAGCATTTACTGCTGCTGGGGTCACTGTATCTTATGACGCTGGGAGTGGTTCTCTGCGTCAAATCCGGTCTGGGCAGCAGCGTGATCTCCTCGCTGCCCTTCGTATTCTCGCTGGCAGGCCCCGTAAGCATCGTCCCGCAGTGGACGATCGGCGAATATACGATTGCGATGAACGCCCTGCTGGTACTTTGCCAGATACTCATTCTGCGGCGAAAGTTCGAGCCCATGCAGCTCTTTCAACTGGTCATAGGGTTTATCTTCGGGTGGCTGATAGACCTCAATATGGCACTGACATCCGGATTGGCGTGTACGACGTTGCCTTCGCAGCTCTTAACGCAGCTGGCAGGTTGTACGATCATGGGCATCGGCATCGCCTTCGAGGTACGATGCGGTTCGGTGACCATGCCCGGCGAGGGTATCTCGATCGTCATAAGTCAGGTCGCGCACCGTCCTTTTGCCAAAGTCAAGATTATGGTGGACACGACCCTCGTCCTGCTGGCCGTGGCGGGATGTTATCTCTTTTTCGGACGCTGGCAGTGGAACGTCGTAGGCGTCGGAACACTATTCGCCATGATCTACGTCGGCCTCGTGGTAAGGTTCACATCCCCGCACCTCGGCTGGTTCGACCGTCTGCTGGCCTATGTCCCGGGATTCCGCCGCTACCTGTTCGGATTGGCTCGCTGGCTCTATCGGCGCGGCAGCGGATCGGAAAAATAAAAAGGCTTGTTCAAGACTTGTCAGACAGCCCTTTCGATGTAACTTTATCGGGTTATCTGCGTTATCGGATGCCATACCGCAAAACATTCTACTGAAGAGTCGGATGCGGTTAGGTTTATCGAAACAGAATTCAATTCATTGAATTAGACTCTCGACTTATTGCACCTGCCGGATTAAAAAACTAACTTTGTGAAAAATAAATTCGTTTATGGCAGATAGTAAGATCGTTGTTTTTCAGGACAAGCAGATCCGCCGCGCATGGATGAATGAGCAATGGTATTTTTCCATTGCCGATGTCGTTGAATTTTTGACGGATAGTGTAGATGTCAAACAGTATATCAAGCGTATGCGGCAACGCGATCCCTTGCTTAATCGCAACTGGGGTACAATTTGTACCCCGGTTGCGATGATCGCCGCCGACGGTCGCCGGAGGTCTGTTCAGGCTGCCGATGTTAAAGGGTTGTTTCGTATCATCCAGTCGATTCCCTCTCCGAAAGCCGAGCCATTCAAACAATGGTTGGCACAGGTCGGATATGAGCGTGTGCAGGAGATCGAGAACCCTGAACTGGCGCAGGAACGCATGAAGGCCGTTTACGAGGCCAAAGGTTATCCGAAGGATTGGATCGACAAACGGCTGCGGGGCATCGCCATACGGCAGAACCTGACGGATAAGTGGAAAGAACGCGGCATTCGGGAAGAGAGGAACTTCGCTATCCTGACGGCGGAGATCGCGCGTGCGACATTCGGCGTGACGCCTTCGGAACACAGGGCGATCGGTAGAGGACACGACCGGACTGCCGCCGTTTGGTTCGGATAAGGAATAAACAGTCTGATCGGGACACCGATAACCGATGAAACGGAAAAGCCCCTCGGTATACGAAGAGGAATTCTTCGGACTAAAGGTCGTCCAAACCGCAGGGATAGTCAGTAAAAACGGTGGATTCAAAAGTCGGGTCGGTTTTACGGAATTATACCGGACGGATTGTTTGCTGCTCGACGAATAGGGTGTTTTTTGCTCATAGAAGCTAATGAATGAGCAGAATATTGTTATATTTGCGAGCAGAATAATGAGCCGAGCTATGGTAAACGAAAGGTTAGAGATCATCCGGGACTATGTAAAAACACATCCGCAAAGCTCCTCGACGGAGATTTTCGAGGGCACGGGACATATGGCCGCGTATGCGACCGTCCGCCGTGATTTGGCACGGCTCGTCGCCGACGGCGATCTGCTCGTTACGGGCAGGGGCAAGGCGAGTCGTTATACGCTATCGCCCGCCTACGAGTTACTGAGTCCGGTCGATGTAGATGCCTACTTCGCTCTGGAAACAGATCAGAGACGGATCAAGGATAATTACAACTTCTCCTTGATGGATACGCTCTCCGCCGTACCTTTGTTCAGCCGAACCGAAACGGAGTATCTCGACACCCTTCAGGCGGAGTTCGCCGCCAATGTGGCCCAGCTGTCTGCCGCCCAGTACCGTAAGGAGATGGAGCGGCTGGGGATCGACCTTAGCTGGAAGTCCTCGCAGATCGAAGGCAACACCTACTCGTTGCTGGAAACCGAACGTCTGTTGCTGGAGAAGGAAACCGCCGCCGGCAAAAGCAAGGACGAAGCGGTGATGCTGCTCAACCACAAGGACGCACTCGATTTTATCCTCGACGATCCCGACTATATGCGGGTGCTGACTGTAGCGAAGATTGAGAATATACACTCCATACTGATCAAGGAACTGAATGTCGACCGCAATATCCGTGTACGGCGTGTGGGTATAACGGGTACGAATTACCGCCCGTTGGATAACGAGTTCCAGATACGGGAGGCTTTGAATGAAACATGCCGACTGGTCAACGGCCGGGAGACCGTTTTCGAGAAAGCATTGCTTCTGCTCCTGTTGATCTCCTATATCCAGCCGTTCAACGACGGCAATAAGCGCACGGCCCGTATCGTCAGCAATGCCGTGCTGATAGCGTCCGGATATTGTCCGCTGTCGTTCCGCACCGTGGACTCCATAGACTATAAGAAAGCCATGCTGCTGTTTTATGAACAGAACAGCATCGCAGCCTTCAAACGTATTTTTATCGAACAGTTCGCTTTCGCCGTGAAAACCTATTTCTGATTTCGGATACTTCCCGATTATCATAAATGCAGGGCCGGATCTCAGACCTTGTATTTATCGTTTACGCTTTCATTTTTTTAACAGCGCTATTTTCTTTTCGCACGGTCTGTCCGGGCGCACAGTGTCTTCTTGCATCGCCTGTTTACGGTGCAAGTCCCAAATCCTGAAATCGGCTATGGATTTACCGGGTTTCAGGCTCGGTCAATTCCCTGAGGGACTGGGCTATTTGAGTTTGAACGTTTGCTCTGTATTTAACGGGAAGGTGTAATTCCTCGATCTTAGAACGTAACTCTTGCAGTTTATCATGATATGCCGGTTTCGTTTCGGGTGCTGCGACAAATGCGGTTTTTGCCGCCTCATACTCCCGCTCGATCGCTTCGAGCTGATCCAACATACTAACCTCCTCACGAAGAGCGTTATCTATTTTTCTCTGTACGTTACCCGTACCTTCATAACGGAGTTGTTCAAAACCGTTTCGTTTGTAAAGCCTCCAAAAGTTCCTTACTAAATCTATTTTATCGCAGGTATCGCGTGCAGGATCGTTTATAAATCTCTCGAAATTATCGGCAGAGCCGAAAATCTGCTCCCAAAACGGTTCGCAGGCGATACTGTTGAAATCCGGACTCGTGGATACACCACCCAAAAACACAAATCCGTCCAAATAGCTGCATGGGGATCTCTCGATCAGCTGCCTTACCTGCCCGCAAGCCCCGGCATCCAGCCTGATCTTCTGAGAAACTTTATCCACGTCAGCGATGCAGGAGTAGAGCAAATCCTTATATATTTTGAGCTCGGAGTTTCCTGCCGCAATATAGCGGTCAAAATATGATTTGCTCCACCCCAACATTTCGTCCTTGGAGAAAATAAACTCGATGCTATGTTTTGCGCTAAGGTTGTCGAGTATAAGCTGTCGAGTTATGTAGGGATACTCTCCACCACGGAATTTCGCGTCTATGAACTGTTTGTATGCATCCATATTATCGTATCCGTAAGTCTGCAGAAGTTTATCGGTATGAGTTCTCGTTATCAACCTGGCAATATGGATATACGGATTTACATACGAGCTAATCCGAAACAGAATATCCACATATCTTTCGAAGCGCTCTTTCGAACCGTGGGAAAACAGCTCTTTGAAATCCAGGTAATTCAACAGGTCTTGTATGACCCGGTCATCTTGCCAACCGGTAAGGATTCGCTCGACTTCGCCGCTGTCTGTCGCAGGATCGAGTACCTCTTCCATCTGTTCGACACTCAGAATGCCATGGACATAATTCTCGAAATATTTATGAAAAGAGAATTCATACCGGATCGACCTATAATCTTCGGTGTCAAAAGAGGTGGAAGCAGGGAAAAGCATTTCGATTATATCCGACGAGTTTGCTTTGCAGTCTTTGATTATTTGAAATACCGACGACACTATATCGCGCCTCGTCAAATACTTTTTCTCATATAAGATGTTTAGCTCCTGCGGGTACTTGTATTTGATCAGCGATACCAGAAAATACTCGTTGAAGATAACCTCGTTTTTAATGTGCGAATAATCCCTGAGAAACAGATTCAAAAAGCGTTTCGCATCCCGCAGGGTGGGTATATATTGTTGAATCATATCCCGATTGCTTCGTAGCCATGCTTTACGGAATTCGCACGTCGATTCGTCCCAGAAAAGGAGATCTTTCAGTTTTTGAGAAACATAATCCAGAATCTTTTCATAGGATCTTCGGGGCAAATATACATCCAGCGTAAAAAACTTGTCGGAGAATTTACCCTCCTTATTATCGTATTTCCGCCCAAGCAGCCCCAGCAAGTGTTTCTTATCATAAGCGGAGATGAAAATGATATTACCGAACGAAGCGTTTTCATCGATCAGCTTAAAAACTTCTACGATCTCGACATCCAGCAAACGGTCAAAATCTTCGATGAAAACTACGATCCGTCTATTCAAACGGCTTATACCCACTTGCAGCCGCTCTTTCTTGTCCGTCCGTGCTGTCAGTTTATCGTACACTCTGAGCCATGAGGCGAAACCTTTCTTGTCAATGATATTCAGGGCGTCGAGATAATCTTCGAAAAGCATGGAGAATTCGCCGTTGTAGATCTTCAGCTGCGAGCAGAGTTCCCTGAAAAAATCTTCCTGTATAAGTTCGGTTTTCTTGGAGTGGCGTGGGTTGAAATCCACGAGGATGAATCGGTCGTCTTTCATCTGCTCTTTGACCATATTCAGATAAGAGGTCTTTCCGCTTCCCCACGGCGATATAATGCCTATGCTGTGCGAAATATCCACAGGCAAGTTTTCGATTGTTTCACAGAGCTTGAGCACATCACGACGATAGTCGAGCAGGTCGTCTTCGTGCGATGTAATCGGTACGTCGGGAATTATTGAAAAATAAGTCCCGTCCGGGTTGGAATTTTCTTTAGGTTTACAAAACCGGTATGCGAGGCAGATCAGTGCGAAAAGAGCTGCCAATCCTGCGAGTATATCGCTGTAACCCACAAATCCGAACCAATTCGGTGCTGCAATATAGCCGTTTCCGTACCTGCTCTCAAAATAAATGACGACGGCTGATAATATCAAAAAAATATGTGAATACGACGTGGTGTATCTCCTGCGGATACCTGTGAAGATCGTGTACAGAATAAATAAACTGATGATGATAAACAGTACATGGGTTAGGAGATTGGTCTGAATATAAAGATACCGGATGATATGATCGTTGAAGAAGGAAAGAAAATAAGGTTTCCAACAGAACCAGACAAGGAAGATGATGATAAAAAAGACAAACAGCCTCTTTTCAGGCAATTCATTGCGTAAAGTACGAATTCTCATAACATAATCAAACGTTTGGATTACTTTATCAAAGATAAGCAATCGTAACGTATTTTTCGAATCAGATGAAAAAAATATTGATCTCGGCACAAGGGGCTGTCTAACAAGTCCCGAAAATCGAAAATCACCCTGTCAGAATAAACTCTGGCAGAGGTGAAATCGTTAAAATTGGACTTGTTAGACAGCCCCTTATATTTTCATCTTTTTGTCCGGAATTTTATCATCTTTCTTATACGGCGGAACGCTTCCGATGACGATACGTCCGCCGGAGGCATCGGCGATCTGCCGCAGGCGTGCGGGAATATGCCGTTGCGGGTCATCGGCGGCAGGCGCTTCCTGTCGCGCGTCCTTCTCCTGCCGCTGCTCCTGCTGCTCTCCGGCCTCTTCGCCGTCACGGTCGCTACCTACGGGTTTGAGCGCGAGTTGTATCTGCCGGTCGAGCTGTTCCATCTCCTTTTTCAAAGCCGCGAGGTCGGCTTCTTTGCGCCATGTGCCCTCGATGATCTGCCGGAGCTGGGGCACGTCCTTTTCCAGCGAGGTGCGCTCCTTGCGGAATTTTTCCAGCGTCGGTTCGATCGTGCCCAGCGCGTGCAGGGGGTTGAGCGCCGCCGTGCGAGGGTCTCCGGCCAGATTGCCGTAGTTGTACTGGTAGAGGTATTCTCCCTCTCCCCGCACGTAAAAGCGGTTGCGAATGGCCTCGAAATCCTCCTTCATGCTCTTTTCGCTCTTGACGATGATCTCGAACCCGTAGATGGAGCCGATCCGTTTCTCACCCGTTCCCGTATCGACGGTTTTTGCGATATGGTTCAGTTGTTTGCCGATGAACTGCGGATCGTTGCTCTCCGCCCCGTCCAGCGTGATACGATTGCGATACGATCCGTCCTCGTTGAGTTCCGCACGGCTTCTGAAAGCTTCGAGGTCTTTTTCGATGCGTCCGATCCTCTCGTCGAGTTCCCCGATTTTTCCGAGCGTATATTCCAGCTGGCTGCGGCTCGACGACTTGCCGCGGACGAACGCCTGACGCTCGCTTTCCAGCCCCGCGATCTTCTTTTCGAGGCGCGCCTTTTCCAGCAGGTCGGTGTTGCCCGACAGCACGGCGACGTATTCCGAGAAGTTCATGCCGCTGCCTTCGTCCATGCCGCCTTCGTCGATGGTACGCACGCCCATACGGTTCTGTTTGAGCTGGCGGATGAACAGCTGCTTGTTGTGCAGCAGCCCGAACTTGTAGGCGTCGAGCGACTTTTCGACGGCGTAGATCAGCACGTCCACCGTGTTGTCGGCGTAGAGTTTGGCTATCTCGTTGCCTTTGCGGATGCCGCGTCCTTCGCGCTGCTCCAAGTCCGAGGGCCGCCACGGACTGTCGAGGTGGTGGATCGCCACGCACCGCCTCTGGGCGTTCACGCCTGTACCCAGCATGTCGGTCGAGCCGAACAATACGCGGATGCGTCCGGTGTTCATCTCTTCGATCATCTTCTTGCGTTTGCCCTCGCTGCCGGCTGCCTCTTGTATGAAACGAACCTCGGAAGCCGGAATACCGTGGTCTTCGACCAGCTTGCGCTTGATCTCGGCGTACACGTTCCACTCGTCTCCCGGCTTCCATGTCCCCAGATCGGAGAAGACGAACTGCGTACCCTTGTGCCGGTCGTACTTGCGGTAATAGTGCGCGATCTGCGCAGCACAGTGGCTCGCCTTGTTGTCCGCATGATCGCCGTACAGCTCAGGGTCGATCATACGCATATCGAGCGACATTTTACGGGCGTAGTCCGTAGCGATCAGCATTTTGGCCTTTTCCTCGCTTTCCGTGAGGGGTGCCCGTCCCAACACCGTGGCGTCGCCCGTCTTGGCGAAATGCACCAGCTTGTCGATAAACGCCTGCTGGTCGGGCGTGGGCGGGATGTTGTGCAGTATCTCGTTCTTGCGCGGGCGGTCGATACCGATGTCCTCGGCCGTGCGGAAATCCGTAATTTCCGAATAAAAAGCCGCCAGCTCCGGAACCTTGATGAAATAGCGGAACCGTTCCTTCTGCACGATCTGGTTGGTGACCGAGAACTCGTAATCGACGCTCTTTTTGGCGAATACGGCGGCCCATGCGTCGAAGGTGCGGATGTTCTGCCGGTCGAGCGCTTTCGGACGCAGGTATTTGAACAGCAGATACAACTCCGTGAGGGAGTTGGAAATGGTCGTCCCCGACAGAAATGTCGCCCCCAGATCGCGCCCCGTGCGCTCCTGTATGGTTCTGAGGGCAAAGAGCATGTTGAGTGCCCGCTGGCTCCCGTCGGGGTTGCCGAGGCCCGCCACGCGGTCGTGCCGCGTGTTGAACATCAGATTTTTGAATTTGTGCGATTCGTCCACGCAGAGGTGGTCGATACCCATACGGCGGAAGTCCACCGCATCATCCCTGCGATGGTCGAGGGCGTACTGCGCCTTTTGCAGTTTGGCCTCCAGATTGTGCTGGCGCTTGAGGCAGCCGGTCAGCATACGTTTCGACACGTTTTTACCTTGTGCCTTGAGCAGCATGAGGTTCTGCTCCACGCTGTCGAGTTCCGCCCGCAAGATCTCCTGCTGGACTTCGGGCGACTGCGGGATCATGCCGAACTGTTCGTGCGAGAGGATCACCGCATCCCAGTCGTTGTTCTTGATCTGCCGGAATATCTGCTCGCGCTTCTTCGGCGTGAAATCCTCGCGGCCCGGATAGAGCACGCGGGCCATCGGGTACGCTGTGCAGAACGTCTTGGCGATCTCATGGATATTGGCTTTCAGTCCCGTAATCATCGGTTTGTTCACCAGTCCGATGCGTTTTTTCTCGTAGGTTCCGCAGCACATGATAAGCGTCTTGCCGCCGCCGACCTCGTGGTCCACGATACCGCCGCCCAGCAGAATGTCCATCCAGATAGCGTCCTTCTGGCTCGGATAGAGGTCTTCGATGCCCAGCGCCTTGCGGTCGAGGCCGGGAAAGGTCAGGTGCGAGCCGTCGTACTTCGGGCGCACGAAACAGTTGAACTTGCGGTTATACATGTCGGCCAGACGCTCCTTGAAGTCGGCGGACTGGTCGCACAGCCAGTCCGTGAAACCGCTGCGGATCTCGTCGATTTTGGTGTTGGCCTGCTGTATCTTCTCCCCGTCGCGTACCTTCACCTCTTTCCACTCGCCGTCAATCAGTTTGCGGGCTTTTTTGGTGATGTCCGGAATCGTGTTGTGCAGGGCGTGTTTCATTAGATGCAGTCCGGTATAACGGCGGAACTCTCCATGGACGGCATACTGGTTTTGTATCTTGATATTGTACTCGTCCTTGGCCGTAATGCCGAACTCGTCGAGATCGGCGAGGTAACCGATCTTGACCTCCGTTTCGAAGAGCCACGAGGCGTAACTGTCATAGATGCCCGTAGGTATCCACCGCTCGCCGAAGTTGAAGTCCAGATCCTCGAATGCGATCGGTTTGGGTGTGGCCTCGCGCAGCGCTGCGAGGGTTTCCCGTGCGCCTTCGTGATCCGGATTCTCGTCGAGGAAGCGCTGCACGCGGTCGGCCTTCTCGATGACGTTGCCTGCGATGACACGTTCGGCGATTTCGTACTTCCCGCTGTCGGGGTTGAAATAGATACGCCCTTTGAGCTGTTCCAGCACCTCCGCTTCGCTCGCCCCGGTAAGTTCCGATATATACTCGATATTGATGTCCGCATAACGGTTCATGCTGGCTGCCAATGCCGTATGCACATCGTCCGTCTTTTCGATCTCCGCCGGATTGAAAGCGACGGGATGGTCGAAGATGTCGGCCTTGTTCACGATACCGTCGGTGTAACGTTCCAGCGAGAGTATCTCGTCGGCTCCCGAATCCATCCGTATCTGGTCGATATTCTGCGGTTCGTTCAGCCGGCCGAACCGCTCCACGAAGTTGTCGTAAAGGCTGTTCAGCATTACGCGCAGCGCGGGGTGCGGAGCCTGCGTATCGGCCTCCACGTTGTAGAGGTGATGATAGGTGTCCCGCACCTCGATATAAAGCGACATTTTCACCCGCTGTTCTTCGGGCAGGTCGAGCGGATGGAACATCGGGCGCAGGGTTTTCAGGTCGCTCAGGTATCCTACACGGTTCTCCTTATCCACAATGAGCGTCCCGTCGCGGTAATGTTCCGGCCGTTCTCCCTTAAAAGGCCGGGGCGCGAGCGGGTCTTCGGCCGCCTCGTCTCCGTGTGCCGTAGTACGCGGCGCAGCGGCTTCGGCCCGATCTCCGGAAACGCTCGCGGACGGGACACCTTGCCGTACTGCGCTGCCTGCGGGTGCCGGATTGTTCGCTGCGCCCTCTGTGACGGCAGCGGCATCCGGCACGGGATGCGGAGAGTCGGTCGCAGCGAACGGATCGGTCTGTGGCGACAATGCGTCCGATAGCTGCGCCCTGTCTCCGGATTTGCCGTCCGCAGCACTGTCGGGAACTTTGTGAGACGGTTCCGGCTGCTCCCTTCCGTATTCCGTTCGGGTCGCGGCCTGCGGCTGCCCGGCTACGCCCGGGGTGTCCCCGCAGGTACTCCGCATCCTTTCTGCGGACATACCTGCGGAGCGTTCCGCCGTAACGGCGGTCGATACCTCTGCCGGCTGTCGTTCCTCTTGATGCGGCCGGTTTTGCATCAGCCTCTCCCGCCAGTCCAGAGGACGCTCCTCCTCTTGTACGGGCTTGGACGCCTTCTGAGAAGAAGTCGCCGAGTCCTGTTGTGCAGGCCGGTGTCGTACCTGCGGCATCCCCGCTGCCTGTCGTTTGCCTTTAGGTTTCGGGCCGCGCTTCTTGGGACGGTTCATCTGACTGCGTTCTTCGGCCGAGAACCCGAACAGGTCGTAGAGCGTAAGCACCGGTTCCTGCTGTACGTTCAGCATCGGCTCCGGTTCGGTCTGCGTATCGAAAGCATCGAACAACGATCCTGCGAACCCATCCTGCGAGGGTTGTCCGGCCGCTCGTGTCTGCGTTGCCGTTGCAGCGGGTTCCGCAACCGTCTCTTCCCGCCCGTCGTCGGCCGGGCGTACCGTGCTGCCGGCAGGCCATTCCGCTTCCTGCATGGACTGAGGCTCTTGCGCCGAGGCAGGAACGTGTGCTGGTGTCCGCCGTGCAGCGGGTTCCATAACCGCAGGTTCGGATATGTTTGCCCGTACATTCTGTACGGAGGGTTCCCCACGCAACTCTGCCGTATCGGGCTGTTCATCCGGCGTCACGGCAGCCCCGGTATCCTTATTCGGAACGACGGTCGTTTCCGTCTGTACGGCGGGTTCGGCGTATCCGTACATCTCCGGCGAGGGCGGGTACTCTTCCATAAACCGCCTCTCCCGCTCCTCCTGCCACGCGCCGAACTCCGCCCAATCCTGCCCGGCAGGCTGCCATGCTTCCTGCGTAGGCAGAGGAGGCAGGGATTCGTTCGGCATGGCGGCACCTTCGGCCTGCACGGTCGCTTCGTCCCGTATTTCCTCCGCTTCGGCATCCTCTATGGGGATCGTCTCTCCCGTTTCGGGGTCGAGTCGGTAGCCGTCGGAGGCAGCCTGCGTAACGGCATACCGTTCTTCCATCCAGCGGTTAAGGTCGCGCCACTCCTCTTCGGTAGGGTGCCAGAACGGCCCCGGCTGCTCATCGAAAGGTGCGGGTTCCTGCATCCGGCCGGCCTGATACCGTTCCGCTTTCTGCCGCAGGTCGGAAAGCACTTCCTGCAGTACCTCTCCGGCTCGGCGCGGGCCGCCGCGCCGAGCCGTTTCGGGAAGCGGAACGGAAGTTGCCGGCTGCCGGAATTCGGCGGTTTGCCGGGAAGGATGCGGCGAAATCGGAGCATCCGGAAAGAGCGTCGTTTGCGCGGATGAAGGTTCCGCCTGCCGCCTTTTAGCACGGAGAGCCTCTTCCGTCCGGATTCTCGCCTCGGCCTCGTCCGGAAACCAATGGTCTTCTATGGCCTGCCAGAACGGATCGAGATCGGGAGGGTACGGCGGCTCGTCGTCGAATATACCGACCGTAGTTTCCGGAGCCTGCGCCGCGGACGGTGCTGCCTGCCGCGTCTGCTGCCGGACTGTTTGGCCGGATAATTCTGCTTTTTGCTCCTGCCCGATGCCGTCACGCTCCGTCGCAGGATTTTCCCGTGCGATCTCTCGGTTCTCGTGTTGCTGCAATGCCGTTTGTCCGGACAGCTCCGTATTCCGTGCCTGTCCGATGTCGTCGTGCGCCTGTCGCGGACTTACCGTCTCCGTCTGCTGTTCCCTGTACTGACGCGGAGCGGTCTTCGGGGCATGGCTTTCGTACAGCTCCCGGTTGAAATGCCGCTCCATATCCTCCGCGAGCATATCCGCCAGCGCACGGGCGATGCCTTCCACGCCTCCGGCGTGGGTGAACTCCATCGCCGGTTTCCCGTAGGGGTTCGTGCCCACTTTGGCCGAGGTCTGCACCACGCGGTCGAGCGATCGGAAGCTGTTATTTACCGTAATGCCGTTCGAGAGCGTGCGTGTTTCGATAAAGTCCCGCTGCCGCTCGGAGAGGGGGCGGGCAACCGAGTTCTTTTGCAGGACGATAAGATCGCTGCCCACCTCCGTTCCGGCATGGTCGGTAAAGAGGTTGTTCGGCAGCCGCACGGCCGCGACCAGATCGCACCGCTCCATCAGCCATTCCCGCACGGGTCGATTGCGCTCCGCATCGGCCATACCCTGCGAAGTGATGAAGGCGACGAGGCCCCCGTCGCGCACCAGATCGACCGACTTCATAAAGAAGTAGTTGTGTATCGTCCATGCGCCTTGCCGGCGCACCGGATCGCGCGAAGAGGAGAACGCCGGATCGAACAACGAAACGTCCCCGAAGGGGATATTGCTCGTAATCAGGTCGAAGTGCCCCTCGTAGGCGGGTTCTATGGTTTCGAAGCCCTGTACCCGCACCGTATCGTCGGGATGCAGGCGGTGCAGGATAAGTCCTGTCAGCGGGTCTTTCTCGAAGCAGGTGATCTCGGCCTCTTCGTTATAACGGCGCAGGTACTCCGCGAAAGCCCCCGTCCCGGCGCTCGGTTCGAGTGCACGCACCGGAACGACGCCCGCATTATAGAGCATCCGCATAATGGCGTCCGTCACGGGTTCCGGTGTGTAGAAGGCCGTCAGCACCGAAGCTTTGAGGCCGTCCAGATAGCGTTTGTACTCGCGCTCGCCGCCGGTGTTCTCTTTCAGCACGGCGTGCAGCTCTTCGATCAGGGGCGTGAGCGCCGTTTCCTTTTTGTGCGGCAGCGGTTCCAATACCTCCTTGATCGCTCCGAAGCCGCTGTACGCCCGCAGCACATCCCGCTCTTCGGGCGTAGCCGCCCGTTGTTCCCTCTCCAGCGCGAAGGCCGTGCGGATCGCTTCGATATTGCGGCGCAGGTGTTCGGTCTTATTGTATGCCATTGTCGAGCAGGATTTGAACGGTTCCCGTAAGTTCGGTGTAGAGCCGCTCGTACTGCGGCGTGGCGGCGAAGTCGTCTGTAAGCTCGTAGCTTCGGGAGATCTCTTTGGCCTGCGGCAGGAGGATGAGGGCGGCCTCGCGGGCATCCTCTTCGGGAATGATGTCCGCGAACTCGCTGCGGATAACGTTTGCGAGAGTACCGTATAGCGAGAAATGAAGCCCGCGGTAGAGTACGGCGTCGGCCTCTTCCGCCGCTTCGATACGGGAGCCTCCGCTGCGTATGATGCGGCTGTACGCTTCGGCCGCAGACTGCGCCCGCGTGCGGATAAAGTCGGCATCATTCGCCAGGTCGGGATGGCTCTCCCGCAGATAAGAGAGCAGCGAGAGGCCGTAATAAGATAACCCCGTTTGCGGGGCGTTATGATGATTGTTCGGCATGATGTGGATTGTTCAGTGGTGTGAAACGAAAAGGTCGAAGGAAGAAAAGGCGCTCCGGGTTCCCACCCGAAGCGCCGCCACTGAGCATCCCTGCCGAACGCCGAAAGCGTCTATGGCAAGTCGTTCAGCGGCAAAGGTAAGGATTATTTCCGGACTTTCGCCGCACCCGGCTTACGGGTCTTGCCGCCTTGGTCGAAAGCGAACGCGGTGCGGTAATCGCCGTCGAAGACTACGGCGGCCTCGAACGTGCCTCCGTCCTTCTTGGCGAAGCCCTTGATCGTCGGCGTTCGTCCCTTGACGAGCAAGGCTTCCAGCTGGCCGTCCGTAAGCTCCTTTTTCGCTATCGTCCGGAATACGGTCAGGCCGCACTCCGCATTTTCGCACTTGGCGGTCTTCGGGTAGAACGTCATCCGGCCCCCGCAGCGGGGACACGGAGCGCTTGTACGCCCGGCGACCGACCCGACCTGCGCCTTGAGCAGCTCGGAGGTGATCTGCGAGGCGTAAACTTCGATACCTTTACGAAAGGTGAAGGCGTTCATCTCCCCGGTAGCGATCTTCGCAAGGGCCAGTTCCCAGCCGCCCGTCATGGCAGCGTCGGCGATACGCATATCCTTGACGATGCCGTACACGGCGAGGCCCTTCTCGGTGGGCACGAGCGACTTTTTATCCCTGCGGATATACTCGCGCGAAAAAAGCGTCTCGATCACCGCTGCGCGGGTGGCGGGAGTTCCGAGGCCGGAATCCTTCATGGCCTCGCGCTCGGCTTCGTCTTCCAACTCCTTGCCGGCAGTCTCCATTGCCGCGAGCAGGCTGCTTTCGGTATGCAGCGGGCGTGGGCGCGTCTGCTTTTCCTGGAGGTCGCATCCGCGCACCGTGAGCATATCCCCCTCGGCGAGCTCGGGCAGAGCCGCCGCATCCTCCTCTGTACGCTCTTCCGGCTCGCCCCATACCTTGCGCCATCCGGCGCTCGTTACGATCGTGCCGCGCACCTCGAACGGGATACCTGCGCACTCCATGCGGACGGAGGTGATCTCTTTCAGACACGCGGGCGAGAACGCCTCGACCATGCGCCCGGCGATCATATCGTAAATTTTGGCATGATCCGCCGTAAGTCCCGCAGGCGTATGACCGGTGATGAGCAGGGCGTGGTGGTCGGTCACTTTCCTACCGTCCACCGAACGGCGGTTCAGCTCTCCGCCCGACAGGTCGGCGGCCTGATGGCCGAAACCCGTATGGCCGGAGAGCGAGGCCAGCAGCGGGGCGATCTCCTCGAACACGTCCTGCGGAATGTAACGGCTCCCCGTGCGGGGATAGGTGACGAGCTTCTTTTCGTAAAGCTCCTGCGCGATGCCGAGCGTCTTTTCGGCCGAGAATCCATGCCGCGTGTTGGCCTCTTTCTGGAGAGCGGTCAGGTCGTACAGCAGCGGCGGTTGCTCGGTTGCATTGCGGCGTTCGACCTTTATAACCTGCACGCCGTCGCTGCCCCGGACTGCGGTACAGGCTTCGTCCGCCGCCGCTTTCGTGTCGTATTTCGGCGTCGAGAGGGCGGCGAACGCCGTAGCGTCTTTGGCCGTGTGGAGCTTGAGCCGGAAATAGGTCTGCGGCGTGAATGAGGTGTTTTCCAGATAGCGCCCGCATACCAGAGCCAGCGTGGGGGTCTGCACCCGCCCCAGCGACCATGCGCCGCGTCCGGCGGCGATGGCGAGTGCCTGCGAAGCGTTGATGCCCACGATCCAGTCCGCCTCGCTGCGGGCACGGGCCGAGAGGTAGAGGTTGTCGTACTCGCTGCCGGGACGTACGGCGGCCAACCCCTCGCGGATGGCCCGCTCGGTGAGGCTGCTGATCCACAGCCGCTCGAAAGGCGTCTTGCAGTCGAGATAGTGATAGATAAAGCGGAAAATAAGCTCGCCTTCGCGTCCGGCGTCGGTGGCCGCGACGATTCGCTCGGCACGGGAGAACAGCTCCTTGAGGACGGCGAGCTGTTTGACGGCTCCCGGATCGGGCTTGTACTCCTTGCCGCTTTTGACGCGGCGCGGTTCGAGGACGAAGGTTTCGGGAAGGATCGGAAGGTTCTCCCTCTTGAACCCTTCGATGCCGTAGGCTTCCGGCATGGCCGGGCCTACGAGGTGCCCGAAGGCCCATGTGACGGCGTAGCCGCCCCCTTCGATATAGCCGTCCTTACGGGCGGTAGCGCCCACGACGGCGGCGATCTGCTGCGCTACCGAGGGCTTTTCTGCTATGATGACTTTCATTCGTTCGGTTTTTCGGATGTTTTCAGTGGCTATTTACTTTGCTGCGCCGCCCGTTCTTTCTCCTTTTCGAGGCGAGCGATCAGCTTGCGGTCGTAGTAGATGTGGTTGCCGTTCTCGTCGTAATACCGGCTGTCGTCGTCCTGCGTCCGTTCCGCATCGGGGCGTTTGCCGACATAATAGAGAATCAGCAGGGGCACGACGGAGAGCGATACCGAGGCCGCGATGATGATCAGAATGGCCGCGAGCATCTTACAGGCCTCCTACGCTCTTGGACTTCTTCGGCTGAGGCTTCGGCGGGGCAACCTGACGCACTTCGCGTTCGGATTGCCGCCTCTGCGGCTGTCCTTCGGCCTGCTCGGACGGCTCGTTCGACGGGGTTCGGGCCGGAGTCTGTGACTGCGAGGAGGACTGTTTGCGCGAGTAATCCGGGTTCCAACGGTACGATTTGATCTTTCCGGCCTCGTAATCGGGTTTTACCCAGCGATCCGCACGTTCCGGGCTTCCGGGGAATTGTAATCCCTGCAAGTAGGTCGCTTTGACGTCTTTGCGCTTTTCGGGGAAATTGAGGGCGTCCAGCCATTGATTGTAAATTTCTTGGGGTAACTCCACACCGAACACCCGCTTGGGAATGAACATGGGACGCGGCCCTTCCGGCAGGGGGTTGCCCTGCTCGAAACGTTTGGCGGCATATACCCTTCGGTTATGCTCCTGATAGCGCCTTTTGTCGAGGCCGCCGTGGTCGAACTCGATATTGCCCTCCGAGGCGTCGATCTGGATGTAAGCATCGCGTTTGTAGCCGGAACGGGTGGTATAGCCTTTCAGCAGGATTTTACGTCCGGAGTAGAAGTCGAGCTGTTCGCCCTCGGAAAGGTCGGCGTTCTTGATCGAGGCGCGTTTATCGAAATCCGAGACAGGCATCGCAACGAGTTCGTTCGTCCACTTGTCGCGCGAAACATAACAGGGCGTCATCTTGCCCGGCTCCAGCTCCAAGTCGAGCACCTTGCCTGCATGACGGGTTTCGACGATGTTGCGCTTGGCCTCGTCGTCGAGCAGCACGTTGTGAAAGGGCGCGTCGAGGTCGCACTTCTCCCGATAGTAGTGCGGCACGACTTTCAGCGAGCCGTCGGCCTGCTCTTCGAGCGATACGCGCCCTTTGGTGGTGACGCGCATGCCGCCGGGTTCCATCTCCGGCCGCATTTCGATCAGTCCGTGCGATTTGTGCCCGTAGGACATCGCCTTCAAATGGGGTTCGAGGTCTTCCATACGGATACCCATGCGCTCCATATCCGCCGTGTCGATTTTCGAAATATCCATAGGCTCGAAACGGGGAACCGCGATCTGCGGTTCCATCTTTGCGAGTTCTTCGGCCGGATCGACGCAGTAGTTTTCGAGCAGCTGCGGATCGAGGTCGATTTTGATGAGCTTCTCCAGCACGCTTTCGGCCATGATGAAGATCTCCGAGATACCCGTTTTTACAGGGTCTTGCGACTGCTCCATGAATTTGGTGAAGAACGCCTCCAAAGCAGGCTGGTTCGTATTCACGTCGAACAGTTTGGCGACATTTGCCGCAGTGGGATCGAGCGTCTCGATGTTTCCGTCTTCGTCGATACTGCCGACGGCCTTCAGCCTGCCGTCCTGACCTTCTCCGGTCTGCCTGACGAGCATTACCTTCTTCTCGTCGTTCTTTACTTTTTCGTCCATCTTTGCGAAATATTAGATTAGCACCAATAGCGGTGCAGGGGACGAATTTAACCCGCAAGCGGGCGGCCCGGACAGACCGGCCGCCCCCGTTGTCACGGTTGGAACAGGTATTGGAAGAGGTTGGCGTCGGTGCGGGCAAAATGCGGAAACGACGAACGGTCGGAACGATAGTCGTTCCGACCGCCCCGGGACAGTACCTCCATCACAGATATTGTCCGGATATTCGTCCCTGCCCAAGCTCCCGAACAATCGGTATGAGTAGTGGATGTGCTGGAAGAATGACGCTCCCGCATAAGGGAGCGGAACAAGATTGCCCGCCTTTACCAAACAAAGCATGATCTTTTTGCATCGGAAATAACAAAGTTGCATTTCAAGGGTTTCTGTACTTGGAATAAAAAATTGTTTTGCGGAAATTTGCACTGAATTTTACATGAGTGTTGTTCTATGTGAAAATTATTTCTACTTTTGTTTCGTCGAGCAATCGACAGACATATTGTTAGAAAGTGTTTTCGCACCGTCCTTAACGGAAAATCTGACAGTTTTCAAAGGGAAAGGGCTACGAACAGCACTCATTTCTTGTTTAGATATATGCGATCGGGCATTTTCATTGCTCATGGGTTTCATATCTATTCAAGTGTGGGGTATTCGTTTATTTTCCCTTGGGTTTTGTCAGAACCTTCCGTTAGATAAACGAAATCGACTCCACACTTTCTTTTTGTATCAGCCCACCGTATAGGAGCCGAACGGTAAAATTGAAATTTTTGTTTAACCCTAATATCAATTTTACTATGAAATCCTTTCATCTTTTTATCGTTTTCGCGACATCTTTTTTGACCGTTTCTTGCGGTGCATCGAAGAAAACAACCTCATCCGACTATCAGTATCAACAATGGAAACAACAACAGGAACAACAGGCAACTGCACCGCAGCGTCCGGCACGTACTCTTCGCACGACCGAGCCGTGTATCGAATTGGCACAAGCAGATGCAGAAAACCTGCGAGCCTACGGAACAGCCACATCCTATATTGAAAAAACTGCATTAAACGAAGCGGAGCGGGATGCCCGCAACCGACTTGCTGCTATGATAAAAGTAGCGGTAGAAGGGGCCGCGCAGGATTACGAGCAGAATGCAAATAAGAATTTGAAAAAATCGGCGGGGACAATCGGAGAGTCCGTTATGACGCAGTTTGTCGCCGAAGAGATTAAAAATACACGAATTCTCAAAACGTCTATTTATGATTTGGCCGATGGCAGTATCCAAGTATATGTATGTCTTGAAATCCGAAACAATAAAAATGATTTCGAAACAAATCTTAATAATACCCTTGACCGTGACGGTATTATCGAATTGCAGTATGACCGAGATCGTTTCGTGAAGAAGATGGCCGAAGGGCTCGAAGAATATAAAAAGAAGCAAATGCAGGAGTAGTATGAAGCAGTTCGTAATTCTATTGATCCATGCGTCGATGCTGTTTCTTTTGGGAGAAACGGCATCGGCTCAATATCGGTCGTCGGAGAAAATCAAACCGCAGTGGCTTCATAAACTCCCGAAACCGAGTAATTCATCGTTTATGTACGAAACGGTTTCAGCCTCGGCCTCTTCGCTGGATAATGCACGCGAAAAATGTCTTGCCGAGTTGATTGCGAATTCCGGATTGAAAAATGGCGTTGTAGCAATTTCGGACAATAAATCTTCGGAGCACTTGTCTCAGATATGGAATAACGGCAAATTAACGGAACGGATAGAATACGATAGTCATACGACTACGCATGCCCAATACGATGCGATAAAATTGCACGTCGAAAACATTGCCGAATATTGGGAACGGGATCGTTCGGGGAATTATTATCTGACGAAGCTCTATGCCAAATCCGAATTAGGCAAGGCTCCTTTGTTCGATAATATCGAACTGACAACTCGCTACGGCGCCCGCGGACTGTGGCGATCGGCGATCATTCCCGGCTGGGGCCAATTCCACAAAGGAGCCAATCTCAAGGGCGGCCTGATCCTCGGGGGGTGTGCGGCATTAGCGGCAGGAATCGTCTTTACCGAAAGCCAGCGTTCGGACTATGCCCGGAAAATAGCCCAAACACACAATATAAATCACATAAAAACTTATTCGACCAAAGCCGACCATTTCGCTACTGCACGCAATATTTGCATCGGAGCCGCCGCCGCACTCTACGTCTATAATTTAATCGATGCGATAGCGGCTCCCGGAGCACGACGCATCGCGGTCCGTCGGAGAAATAGCAACGGACAAACATACTCATTTGTGCCGGCTATGATGCCGGACGGTAGTGCCGGAATGATCGCAGCGGTTACTTTTTAACGGATATTCATCATCTTATGAAACGCCTTTCTCTTTTCTTGTTGGTCTTGCTTTGTTTCGGATGTAGCGAGAGCGAAGTGGATACTTTCGGCGGTATCGCCGGTACTGTCGCCGATGAAATAACGAAGGAACCGTTAGCCGGCGTAAAAGTTTCTCTGACACCGGGAGGAACGTCCCAAGTGACCGGTACAGAAGGAAATTTCCTGTTCGATAATATCGACCCACAGGAATATACACTGACTTTCACCAAAGACGATTATGTCAGTCAGACGCAAAAAGTTTCCGTAAAGGCCGGTACGGCATCGAACGTCCAGATTTCGATGGAACCGATCACTCCGATTTTGAATGTAACGCCTAAAGAATTGGATTTCGGGGAGGAAACCGCAACGCTTGCTATCGACATCACCAATGCGGGAAAAGGAACTTTACAATGGAACATCGACGAGGATATCGCATGGCTGTCCTGTTCCCCCGTCAGCGGAACGACCAATAAAGAATCGTCCCCCGTCGTCGTTACGGTTTCGCGTACGGAAATGGATCGCGGTGATTATAACGGAATGATCGTTGTCACCTCGAACGGAGGGAGCCAAAAAATACCAGTTTCTATGTCCGTAGAAAGTGTGAATCTCGAAATCGAACCCGAAGAGTTAAACTTCGGATCGCTTACGAATTCCATACAGCTGACATTGAAAAATACAGGTTCCGGGACTTTGAAATATACGGTCGAATCGTCTAACGAATGGCTGGTATTGAATAAAGAATCCGGGTCGGTAACAAAAACCGATTACTTGGAGGCGATTGTTACACGCGAAGGATTATCTGCTGGAAAGTATAATGCGACGATCTCGTTCTCCGTCTCCGGAGGGAACGTCGTCGTTCCGGTAAAAATGGAGGTCGCCGTAAATGAGAAACCTACGGTATCGGTCGAAAATGCGACCGATGCAACTTACAATAGCGCGGTATTGCACGGGACGATGGTATCGGTCGGAAGTTCGAAAGTGACGAAATACGGATTTTGCTGGAGCGAACAACCTACACCAACACTCGAAGACTCATATTCCAATTTGGGAGACTGCACGGCGCCGACAGCGTTCGAAAGTGTCGCAAACGATCTGAAATCCGATACGAAATATTATTTTCGGGCTTATGCCGAAAACAACGTCGGTATCGTATATAGTGAAAAGGAACTGACATTCACCACTGCCGGATTGCCGACTTTGCCGTCGGTAACGAGCGGAGCCGTTACCGAAATCACGAGTACTACAGCCGTAGCCAAAGGCAATATCACGTCGTTGGGCAATGTCGGTAAGGTAACAGCCTATGGCCATGTCTGGAGCAAAACAGCGGAGCCGACCTTACAGACAGGGAAATACACGAATCTCGGCGAAGCGACGGAGCCAATGGCGTTCACCAGTGAAATAACCGGATTGGAATCTCACACGATTTACTATATACGAGCTTATGCAACCAACGAAAAGGGAACTGCTTATGGCGAAGAGAATGTATTTACGACTGCAAAAAACGATGTTCGGCTGACAACATCCGATGTCACCGAGATCGTCCATAACGCAGCGACCTGCGGAGGTGTCATCGCCGACAACGGAGGGCATACGATAGAAGAGCGAGGTGTTTGCTGGAGTACGAAATCGGCTCCGACAGTCGAAGACAATTATACGGTTGCCGATAATGACAAACTGTCGGCTTTGGTTTCCCGGTCGACTCCGTCCTCGGTTAAAACGCGCACGGAGTACGTTACGAGAGCGGAAGATCGCTTTTCATGCCGGATTACCGAATTGGCCAAAGAAACGAACTATTATGTTCGGGCTTATGTTCGAACCTCGGAGGGCAATATATTTTACGGTAATGAAAAACAATTTACAACGACCGAAGAAGTCGCACTTCCGTTGTTGACAGAAATAACCGTATCCAATATTCAGACGACGAGTGCGACCGTCGTCAGCAAAATCGAATCGGACGGCAATTCGGCCATTTCCGAGTGTGGATTCTGCTATTCGAAGGGTGCCGCTCCGACCGTCGAAAGCGGGACGAAGATTGCATGCGATCCCTCCTCGGCCGAACTCGGGAAAAATATTACCGGATTGGAAGAAGGTACGACCTATCATATACGTGCCTATGCCAAAAATGCAATGGGAGTCGCCTATAGCAAAGAGACGGAATTTACGACGTTGGCCGTCACCGTTCCGAAATTGAGCCCGGTTGTCGTCGAGAACGTCGGCCGGACGACCGCCTATGCTTCGGCAACGATTGCGGAAACAGGGAATGCCTCGATAACCGAATGCGGTTTTTGTTGGGCGACCAATCCCTATCCGACCATATACGACAATAAAGTCCCTTGCGAAGTTGGTAATTCATTCAAAACGAAATTACAAGATCTGCCTTTGCTGACAACGGTTTATGTGCGGGCTTATGCAATCAATTCGAAAGGAACGGGATACAGCGACGACGCATCGTTTACGACGACAGATACGGATATCGATATTTGGGACGGTGTATCGGTGGCTACGAAATTCGGAGGCGGCATGGGAACGGAACGCGATCCCATCATCATCAATTCGGCAGATCAACTGAAACTGTTGGCAGATAATGTGAATAGTGGAAAGTCTACTTATAGCGGTGTTTACCTAAAATTGGATGTTAATGTCGGATTAGGCAATCATCCGTGGACCCCGATTGGAACTACAAACAATAAATTTCTCGGAAAATTTGATGGGAACAATAAAACAATCAATGGACTTTACATTAACACGAACCTACCGGAGCAAGGATTGTTCGGCTATAACGGTGGTACGATTAGCAATCTTACCGTAAATGGAGCTATTGCAGCAGGTGGTTATGCAGGAGGTGTAAGCGGTTATAACAGTGGCACGATTGAAAACAGTATATCAGAAGTCACCGTAACAGGCTTAGGAGATAATATTGGTGGTATCTGTGGACACAACAGTTCAATTATTATCTTTTCGGTCAACCATGGGACAGTGTCGGGTAAAAATAATGTTGGAGGAATTGCAGGCTACAACGACGGCGGTATTATTTCAGATAGCGACAATCAAGGGCCTATTTCTGGATTGAATAATATTGGAGGCATATGTGGTTATAATGTTGTAATATCAAGGAATGATTTAGATGCAGCTTTTTTATTTAATTGTCAAAATTTTGGAATAATAGATTCATCTTCAAATGCAGGTGGAATTGTTGCAGCAATCTATGTGCAAAATATATGTATGTCTACAACAGATGATACATCTGTCATAATTAGAATAAGTAATTGTTTCAATGCTGCGTTAATTCATGGAAACAACAGTGGAGGTATTTGTGGAAATATTTTATTAAGCGGTTCTCGTAGAGCCGGAGTAAATTGGCACGACAATTATGCCCGCGTATACATCTGTAATTGCTGTAACAATGGTCTCACTCAAGGTGTTAATTGGGGAGGATTAGTAGGTTCAGTAAATTGGGAACTTTATAGTAAATATGGTTCTGGAAGTTTTGGTGGAGGAACTGCTTATAACGAATCGATGTCGAAGTTGTGTATTAGTTCTTCATATTGGTTGTACGATATTGCGAATAATATCGGATCAGAAAAATCTACAGCATCAGGTTCTCGATATACCATAGAAAACTCTAGTTGGTTCAACCACAATGCGTCCGGATGCTATTTGAAAGATTCCAACGAAGATATCGTAACGTTGTTGAACAATTGGGTTGCGACGAATTCCGGTACGGCTACTTACAAGCGTTGGAAATACGAAACGATCGACGGTTATGCTTGTCCGGTTTTAGAGTAAGGCGTTATGAAAAAATTTCTATTATTCGTCGGTTTAACGATTTTTACAGAGCAACTGCATGCACAGGATACATCTCTTTGGGTCGGAGTTTCAAAGAACTCCGATCCATTGATACGTCGCCAAGAGGCATTTATGGATGCCCTTTGCCGATATATCACATGTAGCGCTGTTCATGTAAGTAAATCTACGGACAGTACACGAGATCGTGAGAAAATTATAACAAATAATAGTATTAAGACCTGCCGTTTCCAAATACTATCCGATACTATGGATGAAGAGAAAGAAACCGTAACTATTTCCATTGGTCGTGGAACTTTAATAAATTATAAATTTATCTCATCATCTCTAAAAACGGACAAAGAGACACAAACGGATATCGTGCTGATTGTTACGTATGAAGAGGATTCGGAAAGGAATAAAACACGATCACAACATGAATATCGGAATCATTATATTGAACAGGAAGATGCATCCGGCCACATACTGAAATCGTCTAATGAGTTTAAATATGAATGCGTAAATGTGGGAACGTATGAGTAGTCGTAATATAAGGATAGGTATTGCTCTATTGGGGTGTCTATTCATCAGTATATATGGAATCTATGCTCAGTCGTTTGAAGAATACAAACGACAGGCGCTGTCCGACTTCGATCGCTACAAGAAACAGCAACAACGAGATTTTAAGGAGTACCGCGACCGCGTGAACGCCGAATTCGCAGCATACATGCGTCGCGCATGGCCGCAGTTCGATGCGCAGCCTGCCGAGCCGGTTCCCGACCGTCCCGAGCCGCCGCGACCGGCGGTAAAAGACCCGAATGCAGGGCCGTCGAACGACCCGATTCCATTCGACAACGTGATCCCGAGTCCCGATCCCGTACGGCCCCCGCAGCCGGTCGTTCCGCTGCCCGTACCGGAGCGGCCCGTACAGCCGTCATTCGCATTCGAGTTTTACGGCACTCCCTGTACGGTATCGCTCGATGCAGGCCATCATTTCACATTGCGAAATATCGATGAAAATGAGGTGGCCGATGCGTGGACACGATTGTCGTCGGATGCTTATCTCACGATCGTCGCCGAATGCCTTGCATGGCGCGACCGGCTGCGTCTTTGCGACTGGGGTTACATGCGTTTGGTCGAATGTATGGCAACCGCATTTTTTTCAGATTCGGAACGGAACGAAGCTCGTCTGTTGCAAATGTATATTCTGACTCAATCGGGATATAAAGTGCGTATTGCCCGTACCGACGACCGGCTCGTGTTGTTGTTGCCCTCCGAAGACGATATATATGAAATGCCCTTTTTGACCGTCGACGGACACCGCTATTACGTGGCAGACCCAACCGTACGGCAGCAGTCGTTTCACGTTTTCGACCGCGAATTTCCGAAAGAACGGTTTTTCTCATTGCAGATTACTACGGAACCGTTGTTGGCGATTCGTCCTTCAGAACCGCGTCGGTTCGCATCAGAACGTTATCCCGACGTTTCGGCTATCGTTAAAACCAACCGTAATTTGATCGACTTTTACGACGAATACCCACGTATCGGATGGGATTTATATTCTCGGAGTTCGTTGAGTGCATGGGCAAAGGAGCAGTTGTATCCCGTTCTGCGCCGGTGTATTGCCGGAAAATCGAAATCGGAGGCTGCCAATATGCTGATCGATTTCGTACAAACGGCTTTCGAGTATAAAACAGATGAGGAGCAGTTCGGGTACGAACGACCGCTTTTCGCCGACGAAACGCTCTATTACCCTTATTCGGACTGCGAGGATCGCGCCATTTTCTATTCGATTTTAGTGCGCGACCTGCTCGGATTGGACGTCGTGTTGCTCCATTATCCGAACCATCTGGCTACTGCGGTATCTTTCGGTGAAGAGATTGCAGGAGACTATCTTATGCTTGACGATCGTAAATACCTTGTTTGCGATCCTACTTATATCGGAGCGCACATCGGAAACGCCATGCCGCAGTTCAAACAAACGGCAGCTAAGGTTATTCGCATTCATTAAACAATATAAACACAAGGGATGGCAATACTATCCCTTGTGCTTTTAGCTTAAATGTGAGTTGCTTATATTCATTAATACGCTGGGCTGCTACACTCTTGCCGGAGGCTTTTGGGCTTTCGTATCCCAGAATACGGGAGCAACGGATAACTTGCAACTGAATTGCGAAATCGTGCCGTTGATCGTGATACGCCCTATAATGGGGACTTTGCCATTCTGCGCGGATTGACGTTTCAGATAGAACAGGACTTTGAAAGTGCTTTTTGCCAGAACTCTAATAACTTTAAGGTTAATACTCTGAATAGAGTTATTTATTGTTGGTGAATCCAACGCAATAATCTGAGAAACAATACTATATTAAAAGCTATTTGGAAATAATGCGGTAATGATTTAGTAACGTAATTCCGGTTTCTGTTGGCTTTTCGATGGCTTCAGTTTGGCTTTGACAGCGAATCCGTCCCTCTCTGAATCTATTGTTTTCAACCTTCTTGCCCCAATTCGTTTTAATTTTCAGTTTTTATTCTTATCTTTGTCGTAGAAGAGTTGTTTGAAAGCATGAGAAATACAGTGTTTCTGAACACTTTCCTTTTTCTTATCCGTTAGCTTATCTCATGCGAGTCCTTCATAATCTGCTTGTAGTCAATTAAACATCCTCAGACTACATCAAAGATACGAAAAATCCGCATGCGCCGGACAGGGAACTGCACGGCACATGCGGATCGGTCGGATATTCCGGCCCGTCAGACCCCGAACAGGAAGACGAAGGGTTTGTCGCTCCTGCGGAATTCGGCCGTGGCGTCGCCCGTGTAGGTCCGGCCGCCGACCAGCTTCAACACCCGTTCGGGCGTGCCCTTGCCGAAGTCGATCTTCGCCAGATCGACCCGGAAGGTCTCCATGGCCAGCGTCGGCTCGAAATAGTAGACCCGGTTTTTCTGGTCGCAGACCGTGCGCCAGCGCGTCGAGGAGATGTGGGGCTTGTCGGGCGTCGAGATGCCGTAAGGCACCGAGACGTTGCGCATGACCGACATCACGGCCGGGACGGCGATCTTCGGATCGGGACTCTTCACAACGGCGTTGATGTAGAACGACGCGCGCACGAAGCGGTCCGGAGCGCGGTTGGTGCCGGGAAGCATCGTCAGACCGCCGATCTGCTGCCAGTAGTCGAGGATCGCCAGCTGCTGGTCGTAGAAGGGCGAATTGGTCATCACCTGATACTGGCGGCCGTGGTGAATCACCAGCCGGCCGTCGATGTATTCGAAGATGGCGCTGTCGCCCGAAGGATCGGAGACGGCCAGATGCAGGCGCGACTGCACGCCGTTCGGAAGGTCGGGCGCGTCGATGCGGAATTTCTCCTTCGAGAGTTCGGCAACCGCCTCGTCCACCGTGGCGAAATTGTCGAGTACGTACTGCGTCCAGATGCTCAGTCCCATGACGGGCCGCGTGTCGCCCGGCCGCTCGTAGACCGATTCGGGCAGGAAGAGCAGGTTGGCGACCAGCCCGGCCTCGTTCATGCCGTCGGTGATGCCGATGTCGTAGCCCGCGGCCGAAAGGGAGCCGTATTTCGAGGTCCAGAAAACGGTGTCGTCCGTATTGGCTCCGCGGCGGGCGGTGCCGCGCGGGAAGATATAGAGGTTGGTCAGCGGGTCTTCGCGCCAGTCCATGGTGCGTCCCGTGACAGTCATGCCGTCGGGACCGAGATAGACGGCGCGCGTGCAGGCTTCCGGCTCTGCGGGAAAAACGGCCAGCGCAGCGGCGCCGAACACGGTCAGAAATTGTGTTTTCATAAGCATAGATGTATTTACTCCGATGCAAGATGCAAATCGGATGCTAAAAGGTACGAAAAATTACCGGGAATAGCAACGGAAAAAGTCCGAAAAATCTGAATATCCGGTTTTTAGTCTGCATTTACCATCGCCGCCGGAGCCCACACCGCGCGGTCGCATGGGACGGGAACGCCGGACGCAACGGCGAACACAACGGCGGACGGGAATGCCGGATACAACGGCGGACGCAACGGCGGACGGGAATGCCGGATAGGAACGGAAGACAGGAACGGAAGACAGGAACGGAAGACAGGAACGGAAGACAGGAACGGAAGACAGGAACGGAAGACAGGAACGGAAGACAGGAACGCCGGACGCAACGGCGGTCCGGATTATTTGGCATTCAGGGGAGGTTGTATTACCTTTGCGGAAAATCCCGAAAAGTCATGAAGCAATATTTTTCCGTCGCACTGGCAGTTCTGTTCTGCGCCCTGATGCCGGCGGCCTGCACGACGCAGACCACGGCCGTGAAATTCATGAGTTACAACATCCGAAACGGCCGCGGAGCGGACGACGTACAGGACCTCGGCCGCATCGCCGAGGTCATCGGCCGGGTCGTGCCCGACGTGGTGGCCCTGCAGGAGGTGGACAGCGTGACGGGACGCATGAACGGCCGCTTCATCCCCGAAGAGCTGGGCCGGATGACGGGCATGCACGCCCGTTTCTGCCGCGCGATTGATTACGACGGCGGAGGTTACGGCATCGGGCTGCTGTCGCGCGCCGAGCCGCTCTCGGTGCGCCGCATCCCGCTTCCGGGGCGCGAAGAGGCGCGCGTGCTGCTGATGGCGGAATTTCCCGGCTATGTGGTCTGCGTCACGCACCTATCGCTCACGCCCGAAGACCAGCGCGCATCGCTGCCGATCATCCGTCAAGCCACCGACACCTGCCGCAAACCCGTGCTGCTGGCGGGCGACTTCAACATGGACGACGCCGGGAAGGTAATCGGCGGGCTGGGCGGCGAATTCAGGCCGCTGTCGGACACCGCGCAGCTTACGTTCCCCTCGGACCGTCCTTCGATACGCATCGACTACATACTGGGCCGCGGCCTGCCGCAGTCGGCGAAAATCGCCGAACGCACGGTGGATTACACCACCGTCGCTTCGGACCACTGCCCGCTGTGGGTGTCGCTCGTCTGGTAGACTCCGGAGCAGGGGCCCCATATACCATTTTACACGACCGTTCGTCAGCACCTATTTTGCCGCTTCGCGGCACTAAGCCCCTGCCTGAGGCGGGGGTTTGGGGGTGGGTCAGAATTGCAAACGACGCCGAAGGCGGCGAAAACGACCGGCGGTTTTCCCATGCGGTATAATTTGTATATAGATGCTAAAATGCTATCTTTGCAGCAGACATCCGCTCAGACAGACAGCGGCCCGGCGCCCGGCCCGCACTGTCTTTGCCGCAAACTCCGACAACATGCAGATCAACAAAGCCGAATTCAAGTGCAGTTCCGAGCGTATTTCGCAGGTGCCCAAAGACGCGCTGAAAGACATCGCCTTCATCGGGCGCAGCAACGTCGGCAAGTCGTCGCTCATCAACATGCTCACCGGACGGCAGGGGCTGGCCAAAGTATCGGGAACGCCAGGCAAGACACGGCTCATCAACCACTTCCTGATCGACAACGCATGGTATCTGGTGGATCTGCCCGGCTACGGATACGCCCGCACGTCGAAAACCAAACGCAGCGAGTTCTCCAAAATCATCACCGACTATGTGCTCAAGTGCGAGAAGATGCACTTCCTGTTCGTATTGGCGGACATCCGGCTCGAACCCCAGAAGATCGACCTGCAGTTCATCGAAATGCTCGGCATGAACGGCATTCCGTTCGCCGTGATATTCACCAAGGCCGACAAACTCTCGAAAACGCAGCGCGAAAAGAGCGTCGAACGCTACCGGGCGGCGCTCGCGGAGCAGTGGGAGGAGCTGCCCCGGATGTTCGTCTCGTCGAGCCAGCACAGCACGGGACGCGAGGAGATACTCGGTTTTATCGGCGAATGCCTGAATGTTTAACCGATTGTTGAAAAAAGGTCGTCCGGAGGGAACGTTTTTTCGCCGCGTTGTCCTATATTTGCACCATCAAAAATCCATCTTCTATGGCTATCCACAAAATCAAAATTTTCTCAGGTCGCGGCTCGGAATATCTGGCCGAGAAAATCGCGGCAAGTTTCGGTACGACGCTCGGACAATCGGAAGTCCTGCGCTTCAGCGACGGTGAATTCCAGCCCTGCTACAACGAGTCGATCCGCGGCTGCACGGTATTCATCATCCAGTCCACGTTCCCGCCCTCGGACAACCTGATGGAGCTGTTGATGATGATCGACGCCGCACGCCGCGCCTCGGCCTACAAGGTCGTGGCCGTGATCCCCTACTTCGGGTGGGCGCGGCAGGACCGCAAGGACCGTCCCCGCGTGCCGATCGGCGCCAAACTGGTAGCCAACCTGCTGATGGCCGCAGGCGTGGACCGCGTGATGACGATGGACCTTCACGCCGACCAGATTCAGGGATTCTTCGACGTTCCGGTCGATGCGCTCTATGCCAGCGGCATCTTCATTCCCTATATCAAAAGCCTGAAAATCGAGGACCTCTCGATCGCCGCTCCCGACATGGGCGGCGCCAAACGCGCCAACACCTACGCCAAGCTGCTCGGCACCCCGATCATCATTTCGCACAAGGAGCGCGCCAAGGCCAACGTCGTGGGCAAAATGACCGCCATCGGCGAGGTCGAAGGCCGCAACATCCTGATCGTGGACGACATGATCGACACGGCGGGCACGATCTGCATGGCCGCCGACATGCTCATGTCGCGCGGGGCGAAGAGTGTCCGCGCCGCCATCACCCACCCCGTGCTTTCGGGCCCGGCTTACGAGCGCATCAACGACAGCGCGCTGGAGGAGGTAATCGTGACGGACACCATTCCGCTCAACCCCGACAAGGACCTGCACAAATTCACGGTGCTGACCATCGCCGACATGTTCGCCGACGTGATCGAGCGCGTACACAACTACAAGGAAATTTCGTCGATATTCTTCAAATAGGAATACCCCAAAGGGCGAACCGGTTCGGGCGGGTGCATTGTAGCGGAGATTCGGCCGGCAACTCCAAAGAGAAGATTCAGCGTAAATGCGTTTCGGAGCCGGAACGCATTTCGCAAACCGTACAGGGCGGGACGCATCACAAATGCGTTCCGCTTTTTTCAACCGGAAGAGGGAGGTTTCGGAAATTCTTATTACATTTGCGCTGAGGCGGAGACTCCGCCCCGCAACGAACGAAAACCGATAAAACAATGATGTTCATTCACCCGCTGTTTCTGGGCAAAATCGGCCTGACGGAAATACTGGTCATCCTGCTGATCGTCGTCATCTTCTTCGGCGGCAAGAAAATACCCGAACTGATGCGCGGCATGGGCCGCGGCGTCAGGGAGTTCAAGGACGCCATGGAAAATCCCGCGGCAGGCGACGAGAAGAACGGGAAAGAGCAGGCCGCGCCGCAGGAATCCCGGAAAGAAACCCCCGAAGAAAAGAAATAAGCCCGCATGTCCGGCCAAAAACGCAGCGACACGGACGAAATGACCTTTGCCGAGCACATTGACGCGCTCCGGCCCCATTTGGTGCGCGGTGTGCTGGCGATACTGGCGCTGGCCGTGGCCGCATTCCTCTGCAAAGGGCTGCTGATCGACGGAGTGCTGTTCGGCCCTATGTCGGCCGGATTTCCGACCAACCGGCTGCTGGTATGGATGGCCGGACTGGCAGGGATCGAATTCGTGCCGGGGATCGAGCGCATGCAGCTCATCAATACGGCGATGGCCGGACAGTTCAACCTGCACCTCAAAATCTCGATGGTCGCGGCCTTCTGCATCGGATTTCCCTACCTGCTGTGGGAGTTGTGGCGCTTCGCGCGCCCGGCGCTTACCGAGCGCGAACTGCGCGGATGCCGGAGATTCGTGTTCTATGTCTCGGCGGGATTTTTCGCGGGACTGCTGTTCGGCTATTTCGTAATCGCGCCGCTGACGATCGGATTCCTGTCTCAGTACAGCGTCAGCGAGCAGGTGACCAACATGATCGACGTCGGCTCCTACCTCTCGACCGTGCTCAACGTCTCGATCGCCTGCGCCGTGGTGTTTCAGCTGCCGCTGCTGGTCTATTTCCTGACCCGCATGGGTCTCGTAAGCCCCGATTTCCTGCGCCGCTACCGCCGCCACGCCCTCGTCGCGCTGGCGATTCTCTCGGCGGTCATCACCCCGCCCGACGTATTCAGCATGATTCTGGTCCTGCTGCCGTTGTTCGGATTGTACGAATACAGCATCCGGATTTCGGAACGGACGCTGCGGAGAAGCTCCGGGACGGAGGGAACAACAACGGAGGGGAAATAGACTCCGAACGAACAAAAGAGGCGTCCTGAAAACAGGACGCCTTTTCTTTCAGCCGTGCCGGACATGCAACCGCCCGGTCCATTTCCGCTCCATTTTTCGCCGGAGTCCGGAGCTATTTCAAGGGCGAATCGGGTTCTTTGGACATCACCAGATAGAACATCCTGTCGAGGAAACCCGGCGCGAATTTCTTGACGAAATGGGTGGCGCGCCCCTCGCTCTCCATCAGGCAGAGACGCTTGCGCTTCAGGACGCCGCGGGCGACGATCCGGGCGACCTCGGCGGAAGTCATCATCTTGGCCTCGTTGCGCGGGGTTTCGCCCTGCGCCGACCCGTCGGCCGTGAGGGCCGAGAAACGGACGTTCGAAGCCGTGAAGCCGGGGCAGGCGATCATGACGTGCAGGCCCTTTTTGAGATTCTCGATGCGCAGGGTTTCGAGAAAACCCGTCATGGCGTATTTCGACGCCGAATAGCCCGTCCGCCCCGGAAGGCCGTGCAGGCCCGCGACGGACGAGATGCCGACGATGGAACCGTGCGACTGCTGAAGATACGGCAGCGCGAATTTGCAACAGTTGACCGTGCCCCAAAAGTTGACGTCCATCAGGCGGTGAAGCACGCCGAGGTCCACGTCGTCGAAGATCGCACGCATCGAAAGCCCGGCATTGCAGACCAGCACGTCGATTCCGCCGAACTCGTTCACGGCGGTCTCGATCAACCGGCGGCACTCGTCGACGTTCGTCACATCGACGCCGCAGTAGGCGGCCTGCCCGCCCTGTGAGCGGATTTCGCCCGCGATGAGCTGCAGTTTCTGCACGCTGCGCGCACCCAGCACTACCCGCGCGCCCTGCGCGGCGAATTCGCGTGCCATCGCCTCGCCGATGCCCGACGAAGCGCCCGTCACGATGACGACTTTATCCTTAAAGTTTTTCATATCAATCGTTTATTTCAATTTCCAAAGTATCGTAGGCCATATGCACATGGGGCGGAAGCGTCGGCTCCGTCTCGGCGTGCAGGCCGATGTCGTGGGACATATGGGTCAGGTAGGCTTCGCGCGGCGAGACACGGGCGATCAGCTCCAGCGCCTCGGCCACATTGAAGTGCGAATAATGCTCGGCAAAACGGAGCGCATTGACCACCAACACGTCGAGACCGGTCAGTTTTTCGACTTCGGCGTCCGCAATGGTCTTGAAGTCGGTCAGGTAGGCCAGCCTGCCGATGCGGAATCCCGTCACTGCAAAGCGTTCCGAATGGTGTCCCGAAACGGGGAGGATTTCGACACCTTTGACGCTGAAAGGCCGCGTAACGTCGATCTCGTGCAGTTCGATTTCCGGAACGCCCCGGTACTTGTCCTGCGCGAAGGCGTAGTCGAAATCCTTGCGCACGACATCGAGGGTGCGGGGAGCCGCATAGAGGTCGATGCGGTGGATCGTCGGCGGGTAATCGACGAAATTGAAGGCCCGCACGTCGTCCAGCCCGCCGATATGGTCTTTATGTTCGTGCGTCAGCAGAATGGCGTCGATACGGCGGACGCCGGTGCGCAGCATCTGACAGCGGAAATCGGGTCCGGCGTCGATGACGATGCGCACGTCCCCCGCCTCGACCATGGCCGAGGTGCGCAGACGGTCGTCGCGCCGGTCGGACGAAGTGCAGACCCGGCAGCGGCATCCGATGACAGGGACACCCTGCGAGGTGCCCGTTCCCAGAAAGGTAAGTTTCATGCAGACAAAAATAGTAAAAATATGGCGACTGCGCACCCGCGCCGGAAAGATTCTCCGCACGGATTTTCGGATAAGGCGCAAAACCGGATATGAAAGAACGGAGCGTCAAGGAGGGGCGGTGCATGGGAAGCGGGCGGAGCGCCGGCCGAAGAAAAGCGGACAAATCGTCAGCCGAGAAGAAACGAGGAACCGTCAGCCGGAGAAAGCGGACAAATCGTCAGCAGGGAAAAGCGGGCGGAACGTCGGCAGGAGAAAAGCGGGCGGAGCATCAGCCGGAGAAAAGGCGGAGCATAAAACCAAACACCCCTCGGCGGGAACAGGCGGCGAAAGCGAAAAAAGCCGCAGGATGTTTCCTGCGGCTTTTCAGCATTTCCGGACAGCGGGCGGAACGCCCGGCGATCAGTAGGTCTGCTCGATATTCCAGACGAAGGCCCGCGAGCCCTGCAGTTTGGTGGCGGCGTCCATTTCACGGAAGGCCGCCATCAGCGGCGCGACCTTTTCGTCGTCGACGATCGCCATGATCGAAGCATTCATCGACGGCCACGCATGCGTGCCGTAATGCGGTTCGCCGTCGACGGAGCCGCGGCCCTCGGTCAGCGCCCAGCGGGTGAAGCCGCGGATGCCCTGCTCGTCGAGGATGGCGTTCACACGGTCGGTAAGCGCCTGATTATAGGATAAGAATACTGCTTTCATAATCGTTTTACCTTAATTAATGCACACTCGCCTGATGTTCGGCCGACAGACGGGCCAGTTTCTCCTTCTCCTTGCGCTGGGAACGGTTCACGAATACCGAATAGAGCGCAGGAATGATAAACAGCGTCAGCAGGGTCGAACAGGTCAGACCGCCGATCACGGCGATACCCATCGGCTGCCACGTCTCCGAGCCTGCGCCCGTACCGATCGCCAGCGGCAGCATGCCCAGAATAGTCGTGAACGAGGTCATCAGCACGGGACGCAGACGGCTCTTGCCGCCGGCGATCACGGCGTCGAAGACGCCCGAACCGCGCTCGACCAGCAGGTTCATGTAGTCCACCATCACGATACCGTTCTTGGTCACGATACCCACCAGCATGATGGCGCCGATCAGGGCGATGAGCGACAGTGGCGTGGAAGTCATCCACAGCGCGAGGAACACGCCCGTGAAGGCGAACGGAATGGTGAACATGATGATGAACGGGAACAGCAGCGACTCGAACTGCGTGGCCATCACGATATAGACCAGAATGACGATCAGGATGAACAGCACGCCCAAATCGCCGAAAGCGTCGCCCTGATCCTCGACCGTGCCGCCCACTTCGAGGTCCACGCCGTCGGGGATGTGGTATTCGGAGATCAGCTTTTCGACCTCGGCCACCACGTCGCCCAGCGCGACGCCGGCGCCCAGCGTCGATTGCACCGAGATCACGCGCTGGCGGTTCTCGCGCTCGATCATCGGAGCGGCATACTCCTCCTGCACCCGGCCGACCTCCTTGAGTTTCACGGGGCGGCCATGCGCGTTGTAAAGCGTGATGTTCTCCACGTCATCGACCGAGGTGCGGAACGGCTCGCCGTAGCGTACGACGATGTCGTATTCGTCGCCGTCCTCGCGGTACTTCGACGCCACGAGACCGTCGATCCGGTTTTTCACGGCCTGCGACGCAGTGGCGCTGTTCATCCCGTAATACGACAGGCGGTCGCGGTCGAAGACCACGTTGTATTCGGGGCGCAGGTCGTCGCGCGAAAGTTTCACGTCGCGCACGCCCTTCATCCCGCGCATCTTCTCCTTCAGGTCGTTGGCGATGGCGTTCGTGACGTCCATATCATAGCCGAAAACCTTGACATTGACCGTCGCCGAGCCGCTCATGCTGCCCGACATGCCGCCCGGCGTCACCGTGTACTGACGCACTTCGGGAATCCGGTCGAGGTCTTCGCGCAGCAGGTCGGAAACGACGTAGATCGAACGCTCGCGCCCCTCGACATCCGTCAGACGCATGTTGTAGTTGATGATATGCGAGCCGGTGGTCTGCATCGCGGCGAAGGCGTTGTCCGAAGAGTTGGCTCCGGCCGAAGCCGACACCAGCACGATCTCAGGATATTTCGCATAGATGATGCTGTCGATCTGCCGGGCGATGCGCGCCGTATACTCCACGCCGATATTCTGCTCCAGCTCGACCATCGCCGAGATACGGCTGTTGTCCGAAGGCGGGAAGAACTCGGTCGGCACGCGGGTGATCAGTCCCAGCGAAACGACGAAAAGGCCCATCATCGAGAAGATCGTGATGCGGCGGTGGCGGACCACCCAGTTCAATGAACGGGCGTAGATGTCGTCGAGCCATTCGAGCGCACGGTCGATCGGCTTGTAGACGATGCCGACGCCTTTGTAGTCGTGTACGCCTCCGTCGAGTTTGAGGAGGTAGGCCGACATCATCGGCGTGAGCGAGATGGCCGCCGTCGTCGAGACGCAGACCACGATCGTCACGATCCAGCCCAGCTCGCGGAAGAGGATACCGGCCATGCCCGGCACCATCGTCAGCGGCAGGAACACGGCGACGACCACCAGCGTGGTGGCGATGACCGACAGCCACACCTCGTTGGTGGCGTAGATGGCGGCCTCCTTGGGACTCGATCCCCGCTCGATATGGGTCGTAATGTTCTCCAGCACCACGATGGCGTCATCGACGACCATACCGATGGCGATCGAGAGCGACGAGAGCGAAATGATGTTCAGCGTCGATCCCGTGGCGAAGAGGTAGATGAACGAGCAGATCAGCGAGACGGGGATCGTCATGCAGATGATAAGCGTCGCCCGCCAGCGTCCGAGGAAGATCATCACCACCAGCACCACGAAGATAAAGGCGTACATGATGGTCTCCGAGAGCGACCCGATGGCGTCGGTGATCTCCTGCGAGCCTTCGAAAATCAGCTCCATCTTCACGTCCTTGGGCAGCGTCTTCTGGATTTCGGGCAGACGCTTCTGGATTTCGTGGACGATATTCACGGTATTGGCGCCCGACTGTTTCTGGAACATCACGCGCACGCCGCGCTGGCCGTTCACACGTTCGTCCATGGTGAATTTTTCGAGCGTGTCGCGGATTTCGGCCACGTCGGAGAGCATCACCGTGCGGCCCCCGGCGTTCGACACCACGACCTTGCGCAGCTCGTCGCTGAGTTTGAACTCGCCGTCGGCCTTGATGTTGAAGGTGTTGTTGCCGATGTCGATCGTGCCGCTCGGAATATTGACGTTCTCGGCGGCGATGATCTGGCCCAGCTGCTCGACCGTCAGGTTGTAGGCGTCGAGCTTGGCGGGATCGACATTGACCTGCACCTCGCGTTCGGGCGCACCGATAACGGAGACGGCACCCACGCCGTCCACGCGGTTCAGCACGTTGACCAGCTTGTCGTCGAGCAGTTTGCTAAGGGCCGGATAGCTCTCCTCGGCCGTGACGGCGATCATCATCACGGGGATCATCGAGGTCGAGAACTTGAAGATCGTCGGATAGTCGATGTCGTCGGGCAGCATGGACTGCACGCGGCTCACCACGTCGCGGATCTCGTTGGCACCCTCATTGAGGTCGGAGCCGTACTCGAACTCGACGGTAATCATCGACACGTTGTCCTGCGATTTGGAGGTCAGTTTCTTGAGGTTGCTCACCGTATTGAGGTTGTCCTCCAGCACGCGGGTGATGTTGGTCTCGATCTCCGCGGCGTTGGCGCCGGGGTACATCGTGATGACCGAAATCTGCGTAATCTCGATCTCAGGATACTGGTCCACGGCCAGATTCATCAGCGAGAAGAGTCCGAAGACCATCACGCCGACGAACAGCAGCACCGTGGAGACCGGTTTGCGGACCGCACTTTCGTAAATTTTCATATGCGTCGGGGCGTTTAATTCTGTTTGACTTCGACCTTGGCGCCGTCGAAAAGCTTCGACAAAGCCGTCACGGCAACCCGCTCGCCCGGAGCGACGCCCGAAAGGATGTCCACGCGGTCGCCGACCTGACGGCCCACCTCGACCCGGCGGCGTTCGGCGACGCTGTCACCCTTGATGACATAGAGGAACCGCTCGGCGGTGCCCACCTGTTTCTGGACCGCCACGTCGGGCACCATGACACCCTCTTTCTCGCCCATGTTGAATCCCGTGCGGGCGAACATGCCCGGACGCAGCGTACGCTTGGCGTTGGGCACCTTCACCTCGACCTTGAACGTGCGGGTCGCGGGATCGAGCGCCGGATAGATCAGCGACACGGTGCCGGGGAAGGTCTCGCCGGGGAAGATATCGACCTTCAGATCGACGGGCATGCCGACCTTGACGTTGCGGAAATACTGCTCCGAAATGTTGGCGACGACCTTCAGCGGGTCGATCTGCATGATGTGCAGGATCGGCTGCGCGGCGAACAGGTCGCCCGACTCGTAGTTGCGGGCCGTGACGACGCCCGTAATGGGCGAATGGACCTCGATATTCTTCTTGAGGTTGGCGACCACTTCGCGCTGCACGTCGAGCTGGGCCTTGGCCTGCTCGATCTGCTGGGCCGAGATTCCCCCCGCCTCGTAGACCGGAAGCAGGCGGTTGTAGTCGTCCTCGACGGTCTTCAGCTGCACGAGCTGCTGGGTGTACTGCGTGGGGTCGAGCGTCACGATCAGCTGACCCTGACGCACGGGATCGCCCACCTCGACCAGAATCCGGTCGATATGCACGCCCGACGCCGCGGGCGTGATGTCGTTCTGCTTGTAAGGTTCGATTTCGGAGGTGAACTCCTCGGCAAGCTGCACCGGAGCGGCGACGGCCGTCTCGGTTTTGGTCAGCACACGGGTCTCCTGCTGGACGTCGGCGGTTTTTTTGCCCGTGCAGCCGGCGAGGGCTGCGGCGGCGATCAACATAACTGTTAAATTCTTCATAGGTTTTATCTGTTTTTCGATTTTATGCTAATTCTCCTTGCCGACGATGCGGTCATACTCGGCCTTGGCGGTCAGGTAGTCGAAGATCGCCTGCGAAAAGTTCAACTCGGCCTGCGTCTGCGCCAGCTGCGCGCTGTTCAGTTCGAGGATCGTACCCGCGCCCGCACGGTAGCGGGTGTCGGAGATGCTGTAAGCCTTGCGGGCCTGCGCGACGGTCAGCTCCTGCGCGTACATCGTCTCGCGCGCGGTGAGCAGGTCGTTCAGGGCCGCGCGGACCTCGACGTCGATCTGCTGCCGGGCATAGTCCCGCTGGAGACCGATCTGCGAAATCTGGTTCTTGATCTCGCGCGACCTGTTCATCTTCGTAAGGCCCGAAAAAATAGGGATCGAAACCTGCAGGCCGGCCGACATCGGGTGCTGCCACCAGAATTTGGAACCGTCGAGCACGTCGCCCGGCTGTCCTCCCTCCGCGCCGCCGAAATTGAGCTTCGTCATGTCGATATCGTTACCGGTATAGGTCGCCGTAAAGAATGCGGTGACCGTGGGCATGCGTCCGGCATTCGCCACTTTGAGCTGACGTTTGAGCAAATCCTCCTGCAGTTCGAGCGTACGCAGGTCGGAGTTATCCTGCACGTCGGTCGTCAGGCCGTCGGTTCCCGCCAGCACCGCATCGCGCATGGCGTCCAGCTCTCCGACGACTTCGATTTCGACGTTCTCAGGGATCGAAAGGTACATTTTGAGCATCAGCTTGGCCAAGCGGATCGAATTCTCGGTCTGCAGGATCGAAGGCTTCAGGTTGCTCAGCTGCACCTGCGCCGTAAGCAGGTCGTATTCCGACGCAAGTCCGTTGTCGTACTGCAATCTGGTGTCGTCCACGGTGCGCTGCACGGTGGCCTGAGATTCGCGGAGCACTTCGAGCGACTGCTCGGCCAGCAGAATGTTATAGAAGGCCTTTTTGACTTCGGCGACCAGCGTAATCCGCGACGAGCGCGCCGACTCCACGGCGGCAGCCCGCTGGACGTCGTTCATCTTCAGCGTGCGGAACACCGCCGGGGCGAAGAGCGTCCACGTGGCGTCGCCCTGCGCCGCCAGCGTATTGTCGGCTCCGAACGAAAGCCCCTTGGTCATGCTCTGCTTGACGATCGAGCGGGTATAGGTGCCGCCGACCGAAATCTGGGGTATCCAGCTACCCCACGTCTGCCGCTTCACATAGTCGAAGCGCTGCACCTCCATTTCGGCGACCTTGACGGTCGGGTTCTCGCTCAGCGCCAGATCGAGGGCCTCACCGAGCGTAAGACGCATTTGTGCCGCAGCGCCGAAAACGCCCGTCGCAGCAAGACACACGGTTAAAATCAGTTTTTTCATAAAATATCCCAAATTCAATTTTTATTTGCCGTACTTGGTCAGTTCGTATCTTTTCAGGTTGTCGTCGATCAGCCGCAGCCCCTTGGCCGTCGAAATGCCGCGGAAGAAATTGCTGATTATCTGCACGAAGGCTTCGCGCTCGGTCATTCCGGCGGGCAGCATCAGCTCCTTGCGGGTCACCAGCGCGGAGGCCGTGTAATAAAGCACCGAGATCGCCAGATCGATATTGATGTTATCGACGAACAGGCCGTCGACGATACCCTGATCGAGCATGCCGCGCAGGCTGCGCCGGTTTTTTTCCATGCCTTCGCGCGTCAGTTTGTCATGGACGGCAGGATAGAATTTCTTGAGATTGTCCATCATGCGGCTGGACACCTCGGCCTTGTCCATCACCTGCGCCAGCACCATGAACATGGCTTCGAGGACGTTGCGGGCGTTGGCGGTAAGTTCGGTCCAACGCTGCCGGTCACGCTGGAAGTAGCGCTCCATCGCCAGATAGAGCAGCCCTTCCTTGTCGCCGAACAGTTCGTACAGCGTACGCTTCGATACGCCGAGATGCTGTGCGATATCGTCCATGCGCACGGATTTGATGCCCTGCGTGGCGAACATCTGCATCGCCTGGTCGATAATGCGTTCTTTCTGGGGAGGGGTCATGTCTTCAGTCGTTTTATTCGAGACAAATATAACAAGAAAACTCACGGAACCAAAAAAGTTTTCTGTTTTTTGCAGTTTTTCCAGCCGATTATGTCCCGAACAAGCAGAAACGGAGACAAACAGAACAATCCGGACCGGGAAGAAGGGCCGGAAAGGAGACGTATCGAATAATAAAACAGGAAAGGAAAGAGATTGCAAGAGGTGGCTTCGGCAAGGCAACAAGAGAGCGGCGGGGTTACAAGCCGACGAACCGAGCAGCTAACGGACCGAAAAGGCAACAGACCAAAAAGCCAACGGGCCGAAAAGGCAACGGGCCGAAAAGGCAACGGGCCGAGAGACTAACGAACTGAGAGGGCAACGGGGCGAGAAACCGGCGCTTCGGCGTTACGGATTCCGGATCAGGCAGACGTTTCGGGCAGGTCGAACGGCACTTCGAAAATCATGCGGCAGCCCGACGCATACTCCGGATCGACGAACAAACGTCCGCCCAGTTTAGCGGCGATAAGCCGGCAGATGGGCAGGCCGAGTCCCGTCCCCTGCGAAAAGGGATCGAGTTTCACGAAACGCCCGAAGACCTCTTCGCGCAGGTCGGCGGGAATGCCCGGCCCGGTATCGGTCACGGAGAAGCGCAGCAGCCGTTCTGCGGGCAGGCAGTCGTAAGTCAGGGTAATATGTCCGGAGAGCGTGAATTTGGCGGCGTTGCGGAGCAGACGCAGAAGCACCTGTTCGATGCGTTTGAGGTTGGTCCGCACTACGGGATCGTCAGGCGTGAGTTCGCCCAGCAGGCTCACGCCGGAATGCAGTTCCGGCAGAACGCTCTCCACGCAGTCGTTGCAGAGGCCGTTCAGCGCAGTGACGTCGCAGCGCGGCAGATCGCCCGTCTGGTCGAGATAGGCGACTTCGAGCACGTCGTCGAAAAGCCGCAGCAGAGAGGCGCTGTTGGCTTCGATGATGGAGGCATATTCGCCCGTGGCGGGCTCATTGCGGAATTCCGAGGCCAGCACCTGCGAAAATCCGACGATCGAATTGAGGGGCGTGCGGACCTCGTGCGACATATGCTGGATAAACTCGGTCTTCATGCGGCTGGCCTGCTCGGCCTGCTCCTTGGCTTTGAGCAGCTCTTCGCCGCTGATCCGAAGATGCTCGTTCTGGGCCAGCACCGTCGCTTCGGAAGCCTTGAGACGCCGGTTGAGTTTCACCATGCGCGCATACCCTACGCCGCCCATCACCAGCACTCCTCCCAGCAGGCAGATAATCAGATAGGTATTGCGCAGGCGTTTGCGCTGGAGATCGTACTGCAGTTCCTTGGTTTCGTTGTGCAGGCGGCTGATTTCGAGGATTCCCGAAAAATCGTCCGTCGCAGTGCGGATTTCACGGTTACGCACCGAATCCGACAAACGGATATACTCCCGGTAATTGACCGCAGCCTGTTCCATCCGGCGCAGGTGCCAGTAGACGTCGCCGAGTTCCTTGGTCAGCACATAGTTGTTGTATCCGGAACCGCGGACCACCGTGTCGCGCTGCGTCTCCAGAATCGTTTTCAAAGCCCTCCCGTACTGCCCCGAAGCCTTGAAATAGGTCATTTGCAGATAGCGCAGTCCGGCCGTATGGAACCGCAGCGAGGGATCGCGGCGGAACAGCTCCTCCGAAGCCTCAAGCCGTTTTTCAGCCTCCGCGAAATTTCCGCACCGGATGTAATAAAGGCCGAAGCCCTTATTGACGGTGAACTCCTGATAGGTGGTCCGCTTGGGCAGCGCCGCGGCTTTCTGCAACGCGACGAACGCCGAATCGGGCATGTCCAGCTCCAGCGCGCACTGCGCCAGCGAAGCGTATTGCGTCGGCAGGTTGATGTCGTCGATGCCGTTGTGTTCGAGCACCTCGATCTGTCGGCGGAAGTTGTCGTAAGCCATCCGCCACGCGCCCTGCGTCAGGTAGAGGTTGCCGAGCATCCGGTAGCAGGAGGCGACGCCTTCGGGGTAATCGTCGTCCTCGGCTTCGGCGAGCATCTTGCGGGTCTCGTAAATCGCCGTGTTGGACTGGTTCTGCTTGATATAATAGGTAATCAGGCGGCTCGACCAGACGAAATAATAGAAATAGCGCAGGTCTTCCTTGGGATGCTTGCGGCAGAATTCCTGCACGCGCTTCACCCCTTCGAGGATTTCCGCCCGGTCGTTCTTGTAGTAGAAATGGTCGAGACGGACGCAAAGCGCGATAGCCTACATCCTTACGTTGCGCGCGGCTTCGGCCCGCCGGAAGAGCGTGTCGCACATTGCGGGGGCTTCGGCATCGGCGCGGTGCGCCTTGCAGAGTTTGTAATACGCCGTCAAAGCGCTGTCCGCCGGCTGTGAAGGAGTCTGCAAAGCCCGTTCGCCCGCCCGCATCGGGAAGGCATGGGAGAAAGCCATGAGGATGCAGACCGCAAAAGCGGCGAGAGATGACGGAATGCGCATGTATAAAGTGACGTTAAGCGCTACAAAGATAGCATTTTCAACCGGAGAATCAACAGAAAAAGTCCATTTTATCGAATTTGCAAAAAAACCGCCGCGTAAAATTACGCGGCGGCAAACTCGGCGGAACAGCGTTCCGGCCATCGGGCGTTCCGTTCGGAGCCGTAAAACAGAGCCGTCCTTTCCGACGTCCCGTCCGGTCCCGCGAAACGCTCCCGTCCTGTTATCGGGTGACCCGTTCGAGCCAGCGTACCATCGACAGCATGACGAGCATCGACAATCCGCAGGCGGCCACGAAGACGAACCACGTAGCCCACATCGGGGTGTGCAGATAGAGCCATCCGCCCACGAACAACAGTGCGTTGCCCACGGCCGTGGCAGCCAGCCAGAAGCCCTGCATCAGCCCCTGCATGTGCGGCGGCGCGACCTTCGACACGAAGGCCAGTCCGAGCGGCGAGATGAACAGCTCGGCGACCGTCAGGATGAAGTAGAGTCCCACCATCACCCACGGCGTAACCAGAATCGACTGCATTTCGTCGGCCTTCATGCCTGCGAGGGCGGCCTTGCCGGGCAGCGCCAGCGAGAAGAACATCAGGAAGAGGTAGGCCGTGGCGGCGATACCCATACCGATGGCGATCTTCATCGGCGTCGAGACCTCAACGTTGCGTTTGCGCAGCCAGCCGAAGAACCACATGATCAGCGGCGTGAGGGTCACCACGAAGAACGGGTTGACGCTCTGGAAGATTTCGGCGCCCTTGATGACCGTGAAGCCCAAGTCGATGTTGATGACGTCCAGATTCACGTAGTCACGGGCGAAGTAGGTCAGCGAATAGCCGTTCTGATGGAACGAAACCCAGAAGAAGATCACCACGCCGAACACGGCGAAAAGCGCATAGATGCGCTGACGGATCTCCTGCGCCGACATCGTGATCTCGGCGGCGGAAGCCTTCCCGCCCTTGGCCGCAGCCTTCTGCGAGGGATCGGGGAAACGTTTCTTGTTCGACATGTAGATCATCAGCGAAACGAGCATCATCACGATAGCGGCGATGAAGGCGTAGTGGAAACCGCGGTTGAAAACGTCGAGGTAGCTGTTGCAGAAGGCATGCAGGTCGCCGACGGGCGACCCGTCGAGGTAAGCCGAATTGGCATACGAGGTGAGGTTGGCAAGCCCCTCGCCGGCCATGTCCTGACCTTTGGCAAGGTATTCGTGGCAGAGTTCGGGCAACTTGGCGTTGTAGTCGAAATTATTGACCTTGAGCCACCAGTTGCGCACGCCGATGGCCACGAACGGCGCGAAGAAGCCGCCGATGTTGATGAACATGTAGAAGATCTGGAATCCCGACTCGCGCTTGGCGCTGAACTCCTTGTTGTCGTACATCTGCCCCACCAACGCTTGGAGATTGCCCTTGAAAAGGCCGTTGCCGAAGGCGATGACCAGCAGTCCGAGGCAGGTCAGCGTCAGATAGAGCGGCAGGCTGGGAACCGGCGTGGGCGTGGGAATGGCGATCAGCAGGTAACCCAGCGACATCACCACCAGACCCCACATGATGGTGCCCTTGTAGTTCTTGGTCTTGTCGGCGATGATACCGCCGACAAGCGCCAGCAGATAGATCGAAGCGTAGAATCCCGAATAGATGTAACCCGCCGTGGCCTCGTCGAGACCGAACTTGGCTGAGATGAACAGGGTCAGGATCGCCATCATGATGTAGAAACCGAATCGCTCGCCCATATTGGCCAAAGCCGCGGCGATCAGTCCTTGGGGTTGTCCTTTCATAAGTTAATTTTTGGTGTTAGTAATAAATGATTCGTTTTTTGTTTGCTGACAAAGATAGAAAAATTTTCCATATATTTGTATAAACACAAAACCGGTTATGGAAAAAACGACCCGCAGGCTTCCGATCGTCGAACGCGACGAGTGGCTGCTCCCCGCAGAGCAGGAGCTCAACAACCGTCACGAGCGGTATATGGACAAAATGGACGCAATCGTGCAGGCGGCGGGGTCGCTCGTCGATTACGCCAACGGCTACCGCTATTTCGGCTGGCAGCGCGACGAGGTGCTCGACGGCTGGTGGCTGCGCGAATGGCTGCCCGGAGCGCACGACGTCTACGTCTTCGGCGATTTCAACAACTGGCAGCGGACCGAAATCCGCATGCAGCGCGACCGCCACGGCGTATGGAGCGCCTTCTTCCCCACGGCGATGTACCGCGACAGGCTGGTGCACGGCTCGCTCTACAAGCTCCACGTCCACGGCGACAACGGCTGGCTGGACCGCATTCCGGCCTACGCGACGCGCGTGGTGCAGGACGAGGCGACGAAGAACTACACGGCGCAGTTCTGGGCGCCGGAGCCGTTCGAGTGGCGGGGCGACGCCTTCGACATCTCGAAAAACGGGAACCTGCTCATCTACGAGGCACACGTGGGCATGGCGCAGGAGAAGGAGGGCGTCGGAACCTACCGCGAATTCACGGAGAAGATATTACCTATAATAAAAAAGGACGGCTACAACGCCGTGCAGCTCATGGCCATCGCCGAGCACCCCTATTACGGGTCGTTCGGCTACCATGTGTCGAGTTTCTTCGCCCCGGCATCGCGCTGCGGCACGCCCGAAGAGCTGAAGGAGCTGGTGCGCCGCGCCCACGAGCTGGGGCTGGGAGTCATCATGGACCTCGTACACGCCCACTACGTGAAGAACCTCAACGAAGGCATCAACGAGCTGGACGGCACAGACCACCACTATTCGCTGCCCGGAAAGGCGGGCTACCAGCCCTATTGGGACTCGATGCTCTTCGACTACGGCAAGGACGAGGTGCAGCATTTCCTGCTTTCGAACGTCAAATACTGGCTCGACGAATTCCATTTCGACGGCTACCGCTTCGACGGCGTGACCTCGATGATCTACCACCACCACGGCTACGTCGATTTCGACTGCCGCGAACGTTTCTTCGACGCGGGGGTGAACGGCGACGCGCTGACCTATCTGACGCTGGCCAACCGGCTGGTACACGACTTCCGCGCGGGCGACGTGACGATCGCCGAGGACGTGTCGGGCATGCCGGGGATGTGCATTCCCGACACGGACGGAGGCATCGGCTTCGACTACCGGCTGGGGATGGCGATTCCCGATTTCTGGATCAAGCAGCTCAAGGAGGTGCCCGACGAGGAGTGGAACATCTGGGAGATGTGGAACGTGATGACCGACCGCCTGCCCGAAGTGAAGACGGTGGCCTACGCCGAGTCGCACGATCAGGCGCTGGTGGGCGACAAGACACTGGCGTTCAGACTGATGGACAAGGATATGTATTTCAACATGGACCGCGCGTCGCAGAGCGTGGTGATCGACCGCGGCATGGCGCTGCACAAGATGATCCGCCTGATGACCATTTCGACGGGCGGGCAGGCCTACCTCAACTTCATGGGCAACGAGTTCGGGCATCCCGAATGGATCGACTTCCCGCGCGAGGGCAACGGCTGGAGCTACGCCCACGCCCGGCGGCAGTGGTCGCTGGCCGGGAACGGGTTCCTGCGCTATGCATGGCTGGGGGATTTCGACAAGGCGATGATCAAACTGGTGAAGCGGTACAAGGTGCTGGCTGACGGCTACGCGTGGAATCTCCTGATGGACGAATGCAACAAGACGATGGCCTTTGCCCACGGCGACCTGCTGTTCGTCTTCAACTGGCACCCCTCAGCGTCGATTCCCGACTACGAGCTGCCCGTGCAGGCGCCCGGCAAATACGTGCCCCTGCTCTCGACCGACGAGCGGCGTTTCGGCGGGCAGGAGCGGCAGGCGATGGACGGAGAGCACTTCTCGTTCCCGGCGCAGGACGGGGATAACACCGAGCGGCCGCATATCCGCATCTACAATACTTCGCGCACGGCGACGGTATATCTGAGAACCGACGGACGGCAACCCTCCGCCGACACCGGATTGTGAACGGTCCGGAGAAAGGACGAGGCCGGTAGCAACAGCACGGAGAGGAAGCAAGAGGCCGGGAGGAAACCGGAACGGAACGGCGATGGAAAATCCTATTGCAGTAAAGGGAAGCGCCGGAAAACAAGGTCGGAAAGCGACAGCTCGGAGAGGAAACAAGGCCGCAAAAGCCGGAAAGGAACGGGGCTGGAAGACCGCAAAAAAACGATAACGATTAACGGCAGGGATATTCCCTGCCCCGAATTGCCGGACCGCGG
>OCAV01000115.1_pt1 | contig 74722 bp, 58 predicted proteins | sample 1538331 | NCBI WGS metagenome assembly OCAV01 (sample SAMEA2580297, study PRJEB22360) | human gut metagenome | biome: human gut; feature: human-associated habitat; material: faeces | place: Denmark | collected 2008/2010
AACAAATCCAAGTTAGACCATTTCAAATGGTTCGATGTCTGCCCGGATGCGACACATCTGGTGTGTCCATCCTCGCAGTATCCGGTTCTCAAGGTGCACGCCTGCGCTGGTTCCCGGTTCGACCGGGCCGCGCGGCAAGGAGATATATTGCCAGACCGGAGGGGCACCGGGGGCGGGAATCTGGCACTCCATATTTTGTTCACAAATGAATATGTCCCTCAGTCGCGTCCCTGAGGTTATAACTGAAGCATTGGCTTCTGATATTGGCGATGACCAGCTGGTTTATAGGTGTTAAGGCATCGGTCATCTCTGGAGCGCCACTTTACTCCAAAAGCATCAGCTATTTGTTTCCCGTCGGTAAAAGGCAGGTTTTGTTCGCCAAGCGTTCTTATATATAGAGAAGTTCGGGTTCGAACCCATGCACCGGCAACAAAAAAGCGATCAACCGGAGTTGACCGTCTCAACAATCTTTGGGTGGGCCGTCAGGGGTTCAGCCTGCTTCGCAGGCGGCCGCTGCGGCGCTTTCGCGCCTTGCGCGCTGCGCTGGCAAACGCTCACGCGTTTACTCAGCTCCGCGCCCCGACGGGTTCGAACCCATGAAAGGGCGACAAAAAAGACGGCCAACCGAAGTTGACCGTCTCAACAATCTTTGGGTGGGCCGTCAGGGGTTCGAACCCTGGACCTTGGGATTAAAAGTCCCCTGCTCTGCCAGCTGAGCTAACGGCCCGCGGGTGGCATTGTACCACGGTCTGGGACTATTCCCAACTCCATTGGCCGTTCTGGAAAATCACAACTTCACGTCCATCAGGCGTAATGCCCGTAATATCGATGTCGTCCGTGCCGATCATAAAATCGACGTGCGCGCTCGAGACGTTAACGCCATGCTCCAGGAGCTCCTCCTTGGACATGTCATACCCACCCTCGATGCATTCGGGGAAACCGACACCTAGCGCGAGATGGCAGCTAGCGTTCTCGTCATAGAGCGTGTCATAGAACAGAACGCCGCTTTCGCGGATCGGAGTGTTCTTGGAAATGAGCGCGACCTCGCCCAGATGAGCGGCACCTTCATCGGTGTCAATAATGCTCGCAAGCGTTGCCTTGCCCACGCGGGCGTCGTAGTCCACCACGCGGCCGCCCTCGAACTTAATCCAAAAATCTTCGACCTTATTGCCGTGATGGATGAGCGGCATGGCCGAGTACACGATACCGTCGGCGCGCATGCGATCGGGCGAAGTGAAGACTTCCTCGGTGGGAATGTTGGGGAAGAAGGGGTGCCCATCGGGCGTCTTGCCCTTGCCGCCGGCCCACTCGTGACCTTTCGTCATGCCAATCGTCAGATCGGTTCCATTTGCCGCGTTGTAATGCAGGTAGTCGAAACGATTGTCGTTCAGGAAACGCAGGTTCTTTTCGAATGCGGCGTCATGGAGTTCCCAGTCGCTCTCTGGGTCCTGGCCATCGGCGCGCGCGGTGTGCAGAATCGCATTCCACAGCTTATAGACTGCAACCTCATCGGCGTCTCCCGGGAACACCTCGTGCGCCCAAGCCACGACCGGAGCGCCGGCGATGCACCACGGATTGATGTTGTAATCCAGTCCACGGCGGAAAACTTTGCACTGCGTATTCCTCGCCTTTGATGCCGCGGCCGGCTTGGCTGGATCGATGCCCTTGAGGGCCGCAGGATCCGCACCCTCGATAAAGACAAAGCAGGCACCATCCTGGGCCAAGGAATCCAGCTGCATGCGCTTCCACTCGGGCGTCTGCTCAAAATAGCTTTTCTCGACATGCTCGTACGTGAGCCTCGTCACGGCATCATCGGCCCAAATGACCGTCACGTGGCCGGCGCCGGCAGCATAGGCCTCCGCGACCACCACGCGCGCAAACGGCGCGCACTCGACCGGAGACTGAACGACGACCTCCTGGCCGGGCTTGACGTTTACGCCCTTGCGGACGACCAGGCGCGCGTAGTTTTTAATCTTGGGCTCCAGGGCCTTCATGCCCTCCAGAGCCTCTTCGACCGTCAGGGCAGCTCGAATCATGTGCCACTCCATCTATCTATAGAACAGTAAAAAGGCGCGCCGCAAAAACGACGCGCCTTATATCTTAGCGATAAGTATGTATGCAAACGCTACTTCTTCTTGGAGTCCTTCTTGTCCTCCTCGGCAGCCGCGCGCTCAATAAGAGCGTTGAGCTTGTTCTCGGACATGCCCTCGGCCTGCGCGCGGTACATGTTGCGCAAGGGACGAATACGAGCGAAGTCATAGATAAAGTCGCCCAAAATGATGACATAGGACAAAACGATGCCGACCATCTGGACAGGGCTGGACACCATGCCAGCGGGAGCGAAGTACAGCGAGGCCCAAATTGCCACGACGAGCACCATGCCAATGGCGAGCACAATCCACCAGATGCGACGGCGCTTGGTGTAGTCCTCGTCCTGCTTGAGGAGGATATTCGACACCGTATAGATGCGGTCCTCCTTGGCGCGCTGCTTAGCCTTGCGGGCGCGCTTCTCCTCTTTAGAGAGGCCCTCGAGGTTCTCGCCCTTCTCGAGCTCTTTGCGGCGTGCCTTAGACGAAGCCGGCACGACGCGAACGGAGCTCGCTGCTTGGCGGGCGGGCTTAGCAGATGCGGCAGACTTGCGCGCAACCCCGGTAACTTCGTGGGATTGCGTGCGCTTGTTCGTGGCGCTACGGGTACTCACTTATGCGTTCTCCTTCATGCTTGTGAACTGGGAGCCCGTGATGATCTGGAAGGCCTCGCGATAGCGCTCGGACGTGCCATCGATGACCTCGGCGGGCAGGTGCGGGGTCTCCCCCGTCATATCCCAGTTGGCCTTGAGCCAATTGCGGACGAATTGCTTGTCGTAGCTAGGCTGGATCTTGCCCTCCTCGTAGCTGGCAGCAGGCCAGAAACGGCTGGAGTCGGGCGTGAGACACTCGTCAATCAGCGTGACCTTGCCATCAATAACACCAAACTCGAACTTGGTGTCGGCAATGATGATGCCACGGGTCGCGGCGTACTCGGCGGCAGCCTTGTAGATCTTGAGGGAAAGGTCACGAATCTGCGTGGCGATGTCCTCGCCCACGATCTCGCAGCAACGCTCGAACGAGATGTTCTCGTCGTGGTCACCAATCTCGGCCTTCGTGGACGGCGTGAACAGCGGCTCAGGAAGCTTGGAAGCCTCGGTCAGGCCCTCAGGCAGCTGGATGCCGCAGACGGTGCCGTTCTCGTCGTAGGTCTTCTTGCCCGAACCGGTCAGATAGCCGCGGACGATGCACTCGATAGGAATCGTCTGGGCCTTCTTAACCAGCATGGCGCGGCCAGCGAGGTAGTCACGATACTCAGCAAACTCCTCGGGGAAATCCGCCGGGTCGATGGAAACGAGATGGTTGGGGACGATGTCGGCAAACTTATCGAACCAGAATGCCGAGATGCGATTGAGCACCTCTCCCTTAAACGGAATCTCGTCGGGAAGAATGAAGTCGAACGCAGAAATGCGGTCGGTGGCGACCATCAGCAGGTTTTCACCGGCATCGTAAATATCACGAACCTTGCCACGGGAATCCGGACGACGCTCCATCGTTGTCACGTGAGTCACTCCTTACCTAAATACGACAGAAATGCGGGTTCTTTCCCGCATGTTTTCGCAAACTCGGAGCGGCAGGGACGCGGCCCCTCCTTCACCGAATAGCGAAAAGCTAGTGCTCCATTGTAGTAGATGCCGCGTCCGCCGTGTGCTCGCGGGGCAGATGAATTGTAAAAGTCGTACCCTTTCCAAGCTCCGACTCCACGGATATGTAGCCATGGTGACGCTCGACGATCTGCTTGGTCACGGCGAGGCCGACGCCCAGGCCGCCAGCTTCGCGGGCGCGGCTGGCATCGGCGCGCCAAAACCGCCCGAAAATACGCGACAGATCGTCCTTGGCAATACCGATGCCGGTATCAGAAACGGCAATGCTGACGTGCCTGCGGTCACTGAGCACCGACACCACGACCCAACCGCCCTCGGGGGTGTAGCGCATGGCGTTGCTCATGAGGTTGATAACACATTGCGTGATCATGTCGGGATCGGCCTCGACGACATCGTCGTGACCCTGGGTCTCGTCCGCAAAACGCAGGCGCAGATCACGGTCGACAAACAGGCGCTCCTGGGCATTAACGATGGAACGCACGAAAGGAACCATGTCCACCGGCTCAAGGTTGAGCGGAGCCGTGCTGTTTTCCATGCGCGACAGGTCGAGCATCTGCTGCACCAGACGAGCCAGGCGACGCGTCTCGGAAGCAACGGTCTCCAAATGCTCATCGTCGGTGGGATACACGCCATCCTGCATGGCCTCGACCGTTGCGAGCATGGCCATAAGCGGCGTGCGAAGCTCGTGTGCAACGTCTGAGGTCAGGCGCTTCTCGTGTTTCATATCCTTCTCGAGCGAAGTGGCCATCTCATCGAAGGTCTCACCCAGCTGATCGATCTCGTCATCACCGCGCAGTCCCGTGCGAGCCGACAGGTCGCCGTCACGGATTTGCTTTGCGGTACTGGTGATGCGATGAATCGGCTTGGTGAGCATGCGCGACACGAGCGATCCGATAACGACCGAAATGCAGATTGCAACAACCGCGGCGAGGGCCATGGCGTTAAAGGTCTTCTCCCTAAACGCAGAGTCCGCCTTGGTGAGCAGAGCGTCGGAGCCGATGGCCCACAGCTTTACCTGTCCGACATGCTCGCCGGAAGACGTTACAATCTCGACGTTAGCAACGCTATCGGAGTCGGTTGGAGCAGACGAGACCGGGCTATGCGATGCCCTCTTGCCACTCGTGTCGTCGGTCGTAGCCTGGTTTTCGCGTACATCGGCGGTGGCGCTTGCCGAGGGCCAGGAATCGTCATAAACGATCACGCCCTTTTTATTGACGACCTGCATACCCAGATCGTCGGAAACCAAACTCGACGTTGCGACCGTGCGCAGTTCTCCCGCGGTCCAAGAGCCGTTTTCCTCATATGAGGTTGCCAACTTCTCGGCAGCGGAATTTGCGATTTCGACGATATTGGAGCGTGTGTAATCCGAAAAGACCGTGCCCCACACAACAGAGACAACGCCCACCAGCACCAATACCGTCATGAGCGATGTCAGAGCAAAAGCAAGTGCCATGCGCGAGGGATAGCTCATCGTTGGCCGTGAATCGGAACGAGGCGTGTTCCAACTAGCCTTGGAACCCGCCTCGCTCTCCTGCTTGTGCTTTTGTCCGATTTCAAAGCGCGCAGGTGTCATATGTGATTTCCCTATTTCTCGTCCGACTTATCGGTCTTGGCCGGAGCCTCGAAGCGATAGCCGACACCATGGACGGTGTAGAGCCACTTGGGCTTCTTGGGATCATCGCCCAGCTTGGCGCGAAGATTCTTCACGTGGCTATCGATGGTGCGCTCATAGCCCTCAAAGTCATACCCGAGCACTTTCTCGACCAGCTCCATGCGGTTATACACACGGCCGGGATGGCGGGCAAGCGTGGTGAGCAGCTTGAACTCGGAAGCCGTCAGATCGACTTCCTTGCCCTCGACCAAGATCTTGTGGCCCGAGATATCGATGACCAGATCGCCGAAGTCGAGCACCTCGACGGCGGGCTCGTCGGCCTGATGGGCACGGCGGAACAGAGCACGAACGCGGGCGACGAGCTCGCGCGGCGAGAACGGCTTAATCAGATAGTCATCGGCGCCGAGCTCAAGACCGATAATACGGTCCTCGATCTCGCCCTTAGCCGTCAGCATGATGATGGGGACATCCGAGGTATCGCGAATGGTGCGGCAAACGCGCTCGCCGGGAATCTTGGGGAGCATAAGGTCGAGCACGACCAGGTCGAACTGATGCTTCTCGAACTCCTCGATCGCGGACTGACCGTCGCCGACGCCCACAACCCAGTAGCCTTCGCGCTCGAGATAGGCAGCGACGGCGTCACGGATTGCCTTCTCATCCTCGACCAGCAGAATCTTTTTTGCATCTGAAGCCATAACACGGCCCCCCTGTCTCAATTAGCTAAGAACAAGCCCATTTTAACGCACCTGAGCCCGCCGGATGCCGCTATGACGCGGCAGCTCGGCGGGCGGTACTCACAATTACAACGCGTTTATTCCCCTGTTGGCGCCTTTTTAACCCCTCTAAGCTTAAAGAGAGAATAGGCGTGCAGTGACCGTCTCTGGTATACCCTGGCTGTTGCGCACCGTGGCGTACGTAAGGAATGAGTCCGACTTTCCCGCCGTAGCTGGATAATCGCCATACTCCAAAGCGCGGTCGGGCGACAGCAGCGAGCCATAGGTCTTGGCAGAGGTGTCGATCAGGAAATGCGACGCCTGTACCTTAACAAGGTATTTATTCTTCTTGCCAGCCGCACATGCAAGCGGCTCGCGGGACAGGAAGAGATACGGCCCTCCCTCATTACCGATATACGTGCCCATGTTGCCCAGGCTGCCCACGCCACTATAGGTCGCCTCGATAGAAAACACGAAGGTATCGCCCATATATACGGCCTCGAAAGGCGAGACTGACGAGGGAAGAACTAGCTGGGCACGTTTGGTGTTGTTGCCGTCGGTCAGATCGATTGCCGTTATGCCGTAGTAGACGCCCTCGTCGTTGCGGACACGCGGCGAGATGGTCAAAATGCCGTCGCTCGCGCGCGGGGCCGATGCAAAGCGGCCCGTCGATTTCCAAATTACCTCGGCCTTGGATTCATCAAGCGAGCGACGATAGCAAAACGAATCACTACTCGTTTTATTGCCGCCTGCCGAAGGCATTTTATACCAGATGACTGATGACCCGAACGCCGTGAACAGGGGCGGATCATAGTCCTTGCCACCTCGATCGAGCTCAACCACGTCGCCAGAGAGCGAAGCGCCCGACAGATTTTGAGCGTAGAGCTTCCACGATGAATTGGCAAAGTTCATCTCAACCCACGCGAATACGCCGTCGCCGGCACGGACATCGTAGAATGCGTATCCCGTGCCCTCGATAGGATCCTCGATTAATGTGGTAAGCGAGCCATCGCCCAGGTTGAGCACGCCGAGTGTGTTGGCGTGCAGTGCCGATGCGGGCGCCATCATCGCCGCGGCGTAATCGCCGTCGCAGTAGTACAGCAGCGTACCCAGAGGCAGCGTCCACGATGACGCCGGCTCAAGATCGATGTCGACAGCCTCATACTCATCCGTAATCGAGATGATTTTGGAATCGTCCTTGATAACCTGCGGCTCGCCGGCGGCATCATCGCTGGTACCCGTTTTTTTCGAGCATCCGGCAAGCACCGTGGCAGCGCCCGCGGCAGCCCCACCGAGTACAAAGCCGCGACGCGATATTCCGTTCTTGATGTGATCGGCGATACCCATTAGGCGATCTCGGCGCGAGCGGCCTCGATAGCGCGCGTAAGCTGGTCGGCGCAGGAGGTCTTTTTCATACCGCAGGTATTACCGGCGAGAACCTCGATTACGCGATCGGCGGGAGCGCCCTCGACCAGCTTGGAGATAGCCTTGAGATTGCCGTCGCAGCCGCCGGTAAACTCAACGCCCACCACCTTGTTGCCGTCATCGGAAAGGTCAAGGTGAATATTGCGAGCACACACGCCCTGAGGCTTGTAATCAAACGAAATCATGCGATCCCCTCTCAGAATGTTATTCGAGACGACTATTATCCCCGTCTTTCCCTAAATGCAACGAGGCGCTTTGCCGGCAACACACATTACCAGCAAAGCGCCCTAAAAAGCTAACGTTATGCCCGAACCTACTCGAAGCTCAGCTGCTCCAGACGATCAAAGACCGTGTCGATACGGGTGAGGAAGTCCCACGGATCAAAGATCTCGTCGAGCTTCTCCTGACTGACGGTGCAGCGCGGGTCGGCCTCGAGACGCTCCTTAAAGGTGGGGCCGGAGACACAATCCTGTACCTCGTGCCAGGTTGCCATAGCGTTCTCCTGCACAATGGCGTACGCGTCCTCGCGGGTGATGCCCGTGTCGACGAGGGCGAGCAGTACCTTGGAAGAGAAGATGAGGCCGCGGGTCTTATTGAGGTTGGCCATCATGCGGGCGGGATACAGCTGCAGGCCGTCGATAACGCGGATGAGGCACTGGAACATGTGGTCGAGGGCGATGAAGCTATCGGCCTGGGCGACGCGCTCGGCAGAGGAGTGCGAAATGTCACGCTCGTGCCACAGGGCGACGTTATCGAAGGCAACCTGGGCGTTGGACTTCACGACGCGCGACAGACCGCAGACTTTCTCCATGGTGATGGGGTTGCGCTTGTGCGGCATGGCTGAGCTGCCCTTTTGGCCCTTACGGAACGGCTCCTCGGCCTCGAGCGTATCGGTCTTCTGTAGATTGCGAACCTCGGTAGCGATGCGCTCACAGGTGGCCGCTGTAGTGGCAAGCACGCCGGCAAGGTAGGCATGGTGATCGCGGCTGATGACCTGCGTGGACAGGGGATCGTGGACCAGGCCCAGGTGCTCGCAGACGTACTCCTCGACGAACGGCTCGATGGAGCTGTACGTGCCGACAGCGCCCGAGATAGCACCGAAGGCAACATTCTTGCGGGCGTCCTCAAGACGATCCAGATCGCGCTTGAGCTCCCAGGCCCAAGAGCCAAACTTCATGCCGAAGGTCATCGGCTCGGCATGGATGCCATGAGTACGGCCGGCGCAGAGCGTGTTGCGCTCCTCAAAGGCGCGACGCTTGCAGATCTCGCCGAGTTTTTTGACGTCCTCGATGATCAGGTCGCAGGCCTGGGTGAGCTGGTAGCACAGGGCCGTGTCGCCCAGATCGGAGCTGGTCATGCCATAGTGAACCCAGCGGCTGGGCTTGGGGTCGCCCTCGGGAACATCGGCATCGATGTACTCCTTCATGTTGGTCAGGAAGGCAATGACGTCGTGGCGCGTGACTTCCTCGATCTCATCGACCTTCGCCTTCTCAAAGTTGGCATGGTCGCGGATCCACTGGGCCTCGTCTTTGGAAATACCGATCTTGCCGAGCTCCGCCTGGGCCTCGCAGGCCAGAACCTCGATCTCCTGCCAAATGGCGTACTTGTTCTCGAGGGAGAAGATGTGTCCCATCTCCGGGCGGGTATAGCGATCGATCATAGCGGCTCCTTTTTGGTTATTGGCACGTTGGTCGTAACCCAACCATTGTACCGTGCGCAGGTGCAAGTATGGGCAGCAGGCATTAACCTAACATTTTGGAATTGGAGCGAGCATGGGGACGTCCGCGCATTTGCTTCGCAAATCCGCACCGGCTGCGGTCGATCTCCTCGGATTCACGGAGACGATGGGGAAGACTTTGTTGAATTGGCCGTCCCGAGGTCTTCTGTGCTCCATGGAGCGGGCAACGGGACGTCCGCGTATTTGCTTCGCAAATCCGCACCGGCTTCAGGCGCCTGTCGGCGCCTTCGCCTGCTCGCTACAAACGCTTCGCGTTTGCTTAGCGCTCGCACCCTGGCGGGTTCGAGTCCCGGCACTTTATTGAAAAAGGCACGGTAACGAAACGTTACCGTGCCTGAAATTCGAATGGAGCGGGCAACGGGACTCGAACCCGCGAGTGTCAGCTTGGGAATCTCCAACTAAATAATTCAAAGAGATAAAAAGAGCCGCTATCGTTGCAGGTAAAACGTTCGTTATGTGCCATAATGTGCAACGTGCCGCAAAGAGGAACATACGATTTTGCGGCGGTATTGCGGCGTATTTTGCGGCGCACGGGGTGAACGGAGCATCTGCCATGAGATATACGACGGTCAGGGTCAGGGAGCGCAAGGGGCGCGGCCTCATTGCCGAGGCCTCGTACAAGGACGAGGGCGGCAAGTGGCGCAAGCGCTCAAAGACGCTCGACGCGACGGGCAAGAGGGCCGCCCAGAAAGAGGCTGAGGCGTGGCTAGCCGACTTGAACGCCGAGGAGGAGCGCAAGGAGCGCGAGAGTTCGGCGTTGGCCGTTCTGGGGTTCGAGCCGGAGACGGTGCTTACCGTGGCCGCCTACGTTCGCCGCTATATCGACGGCAAGCGCCCGAGCATCGACCCGTCAACGTTCAACGAGTACGGGCGTCTGCTCGACAACATCATTTCCCCACTGCTCGGGGAGGTGGCGCTTTCCGACCTCAACCCGGACATGACGAGAGCGTGGATCGCCAAGATGGGCGAGACGTACGCCCCCGGCACGATGAAAAAGGCGCTCACGCTGCTACGGTCTGCGTGCAATCAGGCCGTCGATACCGATTTGTTGGGCAAAGACCCGACCCGAGGCGTAAAGCCGCCCAAGGCCGGACGCCCGCGCCCCAACTCGCTTACCGCCGAGGGCGTGCGAACCGTGCGCGAGGTGCTCAGGGTGGCGGGCATGACCCCGGCTATGCTCGGGGTGAAAATCGCCCTATACACGGGCATGAGGGAGGGCGAGATATGCGGCCTCCGGTGGGCGAACGTCGATACCGATAGCGGCGTGCTCAAGGTGGAGGACAGCATAGGCCGCGACGGAACGAGGTTCTACGCCAAAGACCCCAAGAACGACGGCAGCGCCCGCGCGGTGTATTTCGGCTCAGAGCTTGCCGCCGACCTCGTGGCCCGGCGCGATGAGATGGAGGCCGCCTGCCTCGCTGCGGGCGTGCCTTTCACCGGGGCGCTCTACGTGCTCGGGGACATTCGAGGCGGTTTCATGCGCCCCAACACGATTTGGCTGAGGTGGCGCAACCTTGCCGAGGCGCTGGAGCTGAAAGGCACGAGGGGAACCCGCCCGACGTTCCACGACCTGCGGCACACGTTCGCAACCATGGCCGTAGCCGCTCACGTGGACATTAAGGCCATCTCAGCATCTATGGGGCACTCGAACGCCGCCATGACGCTCAACATTTACGCCGACGCGACAGCCGAGGGCAAGCAACGCGCGGCCCAGACCATGCAAACCGTTTTGTCGGGCGGTGAGGCGTGATGGACGCACACAAAGCGAAGAGAAAAGAGTTGGACAATTTCCACGATACTTTCGAGACAGACGAGGAGGCTATTGCATGGATGAGGCGGTACGGCGTCTTTCCGCTAAGGCCGCCCCGGTTCGGGGTGGGGACGGACGCCATTCGCCGCATACGAGAGGCCTGCGGGGTCAAACAGGGCGTTTTGGCGAACGTATGCCATAGGTCAAACTCTAGGGTAAGCGAGTGGGCGGCCAAGCCGGAACTCGTGAGAGCGCCGGAACTCGTTCGGATAGTCAACTACTGCGAGAGCTACTGGAGCGGTACGCCCGAGGGGTACACAGAGTTTATCCGGGGCCTCTTGGATGTGGACCGCATGGCTAGTCCGGGGTTCTACGAGACGCCCGAACCGTGGGTTTCCCCGTACTCCGTTCTGCTCGACGCATGGCCCGATCTCACGGAGCATCAACGCGAGGTTATAGCCGAGATAGCTACGGACATGGCAATAGCGAACGAGGCCGAGGGCGAATAGAAAACCCGTTCGGTTTTTCTCGCTCGGCGGCGTCGCCCGGTGCGCATTAGCCGAAAAACGGACAGCCCGACATACCGAAAGTTCGGCAAACCAAACTGAATACCAAGCATCACGGACGTTCTACCGAATAATCGCAGGTAGAACGTCCGTTTTATATCGCACGCCCGTTGAGTTAAAAACGATGCGAGACGCGTCTAAGTAGCAACTCGATTAGGAGGGGGCAACCCATAATGTGCAGCAAAGAACACCTCGAAAGCGTCGCCGGGCTTGCAAGGGATGGGCGCTTTTCGGAACTACCGAACCCGCTAGTGGTGGCCGAGGCCGAGGTTATCGCCCGACGTTCGCGCACGACCATCACGAGGGCCTGTATCTCGGGCAAGCTCAAGGCCGTTCAGACGGGCAACAAGTGGAACATCAACCGTGACAGCCTGCTCGCATACGCGGGCCTCATCTAGGGCGCGGCGCATGAGGCCGATCAGGACGGCGCTGGAGGCCGCGAGGCGCGCGGCGAACGCCGACGTTCCGGGAATGACCGGGCGGCAGATGGGCGAGGAGATAGACCGCCTCACGGCCCGTCTAGCCGCTAAGGGGTACAGGCAGCCCTACCGCGCTTGGGCGCGGGGCCGTATCGAGGCCATCGGGCGCGAGATAGCGAGGCGAAAGAGAGGGGGCGGCGGCAGTGTGGAACGAGGACATTAGGCCCGTGCCCGTGAACATGGGGAGGCTCATAACGTCGGCTCAGGCGGGCGCGGTACTCGACCTCAGCGAGAGGGACGTTCGCCGCCTCATCAGACATGGGGCACTCGACGAGGTGCGCATAGGGCGGCGCGTCTACGTAACCCGCAAGTCGGCCCTTGCCCTCGTGGGGGTAGCCGATGGATGAGGAGGAGCGCCGGGCATACGCCAACAGCTGTATGCATTTCTTCAAGTTCAACGCCGATACGTTGGCCCCGATATTCGACGATTTGACGCCGAGGGCGAGGGGCGAGGCACTCAACGCGGTATACGGCCTAGCGCTCTACGGCGAAGAACCGGGGCATATCTCGAAAGCCGCCCGCAGTGCCTACATGTGCGCCCGCCCCAACGTGCTCAAGGCACGGGCCAACGCCTCGCTTAAAGCCGACCCGTCGCGCCCGGACACACGACCGGGCGCGGGCGCGGGGGCTGTATCGAGGCGACAGCTTGCCGCAGATTCGGCGGCGGCAACTCGGGCAGTACTCCGCGAGCACGAGGCGAGTACTCATGGGAGTACTCAGCGAGTACAGGCCGAGTACTCGACGAGTACAGGGGGCAGTACTCGGGCGAACACTCAAAGCGGAAAGAGGCAACCAACAGGGGAAACGCCCGGCGTACCTCCGGACATACCTCCCGACGTACCTCCGGACACACCATCTACTATTGGACTATCAACCATGAGACTAGTTGATGATGCATTGGGTGCGCCCGCCTACGAAACGGGCGGTGGGCTGTTCCACGCCCCGTGCCCGGTATGCGGAAAACGGGCGGTGGCCCGACTCGACGCCAACGGGACCGCCTACACTACGGACGCCTGCGGGGAGCACGGTATCGAGTTGCCGCCCGGATACGAGGCGAGGAGAGGCGCGGAGGGCTATACACTCGAACGCTCGACGCCCCTAACGGACGGCCCCGCCGCGGCAGAGGGGAATAGGCATGGGGAGGGCTAGGGCCGCTATCCATGCCGAATGGGTGCCCGATGCCCTCAGCCGTTCCCGGTGGAGCGCTGCGCACGCCCTCAAAGAGATCGAGGAAGCGGAGGCCGAGGCAACGGGAAAGCGCAAGCACCGCTAACTAGGAATCGCTTGATGTCCTGCGGAAATACCTGCCTGAATCAAGTAAAATATTCGAAGAGATGCTTGAGGAGCTGATTTGATGGAAAGCCAAGTTAAGCAGGAGAATCTAGCAAAAGCCCGTATCGAGAAGGCCAAACCCGTCTTTATTGAGATGTTCGGCTATGAGCCTATGTTCTACGGGCACGTTTGCGAATATGCCGACCTTCTGGAAGAGTCCATCTCGTCCGGTGAGCCTAAGCTTATGGAGCATGACTCTAGCATTTTCCTTTAGCCCATCAATCGGCTAATCGGTCCAACCGCTTGCCTAGTTCAGCCCCGCCACGGCGGGGCTTTTTCATGCCGGGGCGAACCCGCGAGGCGGGGCCGGGGGCGTGGCGTGTGCAGGGTTTCGGCGTTTCGCTGGGACATGCGGAGCGAGGCCGCCGAGGGCACGGCGTCGGTGCAACATGGGGAGCGCCGGGACGAAACGGAGAGACGAGGAGGAGACATGGCGACTCGATTTATCGGGGGCATGATCGCCGAGGGCCTGCCGGATATAGCGGGCGCGGTACCCGCTGCGGGGGGGTTGTCGTGGAGGTGGACGCGGCGCTAGAGCCGGAGCGCGGCGATTTGGTGGCGTGCTCGACCGCCGACGATTGCCCCTCAGCGCCCCAGATTGCCCGTATTCGGCGCGTTGACGCCGAGGCGGTGATGTTGGAGGTGCAGCCGTTGGACACGGCCCTAGAGGCCGCCACGGTGGCCCGGGATGCCAAGCCGGAGGACGGGCTTACCGTTGACGGCGTGATAGTTGCCGCCTACGCCCCCGTCTACGTGAGGGGCCGGAGCGGGGCGCATTGGCTCAGGGCCTAGCGCCCGAGGCGGCGGCCCCGTCGCCGGGGCGGTATCGGGGCGCGGCCTCCGTAGACCAAAACCGCGCTCGTTCCAAGCCGATACCGCGCCGAGGGCGGGGCCGTTCAACCTGAAGTTTCTGAAGCCCCTAAAAAGGCCGTTCAATCTCAATAATCGCAAGCCTAAAAAGGGGCCGTATCCCGGTATCAGGGATACGGCCCCGCTGCTTTAACGTCAACTATGTCAACAACTAAAAAAGGGCGGGGAGGGGCACACGGGCCGATCAACCTTAAGTTTCTTAAGCCCAAAAAAAGAGCCGGAGGAGGCGCGGGAGGCGTCGAGGCGAATACGGTTTCGCCGGAGTTTTGCGGCGATTTTGCGGCATTTCATTGCGGCAAGAGGCACGAATGAAAAACAGGCCAAGCGCTCTAAGCTCTTGACCTGCTGTTTTGCGTGGAGCGGGCAACGGGACTCGAACCCGCGAGTGTCAGCTTGGGAAGCTGATGCCTTACCACTTGGCGATGCCCGCATATGTGGGGGATAGTATAACGCGGTTGTCTTGTTCGATACAAGGGTGGCGATGCTTGTTTTAGCTGTGGAGATTCGTTTGAAAATCGCGTCAATTGTGGAGACGAGGACCTTTGACCTCCTGTTCTCCCTATCTTCTACCTGCACTTTTGCTTGATTGTTGTATTTGAGCTCAATTTGTCAGGAATCGGGCAAGCTTTTGGTCAGCTTCTGGTACTTACCCGCATGAACCATGGCGGTAGCCTCATCCCAAGCGCCGCGGCCTCCCCGTGCGGCGCACGAGGGATAAGGAGCAGCCATGTCCAACGCACCCACGCACTCTGTCCACAGCGCAATCGCAACAGGTCCGCTGCTCCTGCTCCTCTTCCTGCTTTTCGGCTGCCTGGCACCGGGAGCCGCATTTGCCGTCGATGGCTACGAGCAGCTCGGCTTCCGCACTATTAGCGATGATTGTGGGCCCTTCTTCATCGGCAAGTATGAAGCTCAAGACGCCTCGATTGCCTACTGTATGAACCAGGAGCGCCCCGGCCCCACCAAGCCGGGCGGCCCATGGCTCAACTTTGATCAAGGCTGGGTGTGGCTCGACGACGAGTTCGCGGCAATCGTTTGTCACGGATATCCTACCGCCACGTCGTTTGGCGGTTACCATCTTTCACCCGATCGCGCCCGCGCCGCCACCCAGCTTGCCGTATGGATGCTCAACGGCACTACCCATGTCGACGGCACCTACTCCTACACGACCGCTCAGGGCAAAACCAAGAGTGGGCACTTTACCGCCGACAATGAAGTCGTGGCGGCTGCGCGGTGGCTCTACGACAGCGCAAAATCAGGAAGCATCAAAGCCGCTCCGCACCGCGCGCGGCGCTATCTAGGAGCCGTATCGGGCGGCAGTAAACGTCAAGACATGCTCTATGTACTGCCGGCGGTCTCTGTTTCCTTCCAAAAGCAGTCTGCAAACGCTGCCATTACCAGCGGAAACAATACTTATCAGTTTGACGGGGCAACATTCGATGTTTTTGAGAGCACCAGCGGCGCGCGTGTCGGCACCGTGCAGATGGACAGCAACGGTCGAGCGCAAGCAACACTTCTGCCCAACACGGCATACTACCTAGTTGAAACGAAGGCGCCGGCCGGCTATGTCCCCCGTCGTGATCGCATCGCCTTTACCACGGGGAATGACGGTGGACAGGTCGCCATTGATGAACAGCCCGGCACCATCACCCTGCGTATCGTAAAACTCGATGCCGCGACGAATGCCGGTCCCCAGGTGGGATCTTCACTCGCAGGAGCAGAGTTCACGTGTGTGTCGCAATCAACCCCTGGATGGGCGCAAATCCTCACGACCGACGAAAGCGGTCGGGCCACCCTCGCCGATGTCCCCTTAGGAACCTTTACCATCTACGAATCAAAAGCTCCCGAGGGCTACCTGCCATCCAACGACAGCTGGACCTATACCGTTGGAGCCGACCAGCTCGGCGATTCAGGCGTGGTCGAGATCGAATCTCGCGTTTCCGATATCCCCATTGCGTTTGACCTTGAGATTTCCAAATTCAAGGATTACGGCAATAGCGACCAATCCGGCCTGGAGCAGCCGGCGGAAGGTGTTGTCTTTGAGGTTGTCAGCAACAGCTCTCAGCAGGTTGTTGGCACACTGACCACAAACATCTATGGCTTTGCCTCCACCAAAGATCAGCCCGAAGCATGGTTCGGCACAGGCAAGCGACCCGCCGGTGTCCATGGAGCCGTCCCATACGACCGTGCCGGCTACACGGTTCGCGAGGTTCCGGAAACCGTCCCCGAGGGTTTTAAACGTGCAGGGGAATGGACCATCGAGGCCAATCAGATTTCCGACGGCGCCGAGCTTCAATATATCGTGGACAACCACGCTCTGTCGACGCATCTCCAGATCGTAAAACGCGATGCACAAACAGGTGCTTCTGTTCCCCTAGCCGGATTCACCTTCCAACTCCTCGACAGCAATCACGAACCTGTCTCACAAACTTGCTGGTATCCAGCACATAACGTAATGGACACCTTTACGACTGACGCGACCGGGACCGTCACACTTCCCGAATCGCTCGTGCCGGGCACCTATTATGTACGCGAAACCTCGGCCAAAGAGCCCTATCTTGTCGGCGACGAGATCGAGGTAAACATACCCGCCGACATGAACCTAACGCCCGTTGCAATCGCCTCGTATTATGACCACGCCGCAACCGGAATCATCAGGATCGTTAAAACCGATGCCGTAGACGGCAGCAGCCTCGCGGGCGCCATCTTTGAGATCCGTGCCTCGGGTGATATCGTGCGCCCCGACGGTAGCATTGCCGCGCTCGACGGTGAGACTGTCGCTGCCGTCACGACGGATGAAACTGGAGAAGCACGCGCGGACGACCTCCCGCTGGGATCTGGCACCGCACGCTACGAGGTTGTCGAGACTCAAGCGCCGGCAGGCTTCTTACTCGATCGGACATCCCATATTGTCGACCTCACTTATGCCGACCAGAAAACACCCGTTGTAGAAGCACGGCTTAACGTATCCGACGATTACACCAAAGTTGATATCTCCAAGATCGATGCAAGCGGTGAGCAGGAAGTGGAAGGCGCACAGCTCACCTTATATGGTCCGGATAAAACCGAAATAGACTCCTGGACCTCATCCGACAAGCCGCACCGCATCGAACATCTTGCACCCGGCACCTACTCGTTGCGCGAAATGATGTCTCCGCGGACTTATGACCTTGCCGAGGAGATAACGTTTGAAATAAAGGATACGGGAGAAGTCCAATCCATCGCGATGAAGGATGCGCCCATCGAGATCAAGGGGCAGGTCGACAAGCGTCAGGAACTTGTCCAACCTATCGGGAAGGGTCTGCTGGCCAACGGCGATGGTAAAAATCGCGCCGCGATGCAAACCAATAGTGATGGGCTTTTCTCCTATACCATTGACGCTCGAAACGATTCCGCTACTTGGGTTGATGAGTTTACGATTATCGATGATCTTGAGTGCGCCAAAGACGGCACGGCGAGATTCATCTCAATCGAAACCCCCGTCGCCATCGGCGACCTCAACGGTCTGTGCAACGTGTGGTATCGCACGACGCCGTTGGACTCGACAGACGTCGATGAACCGGCGAACGCGACACTTGACGATGGACACGAAAATCCTTGGCTTGAGTCCGACGAAGTAAAAGAGAGCCTTGGTGAGGACTGTCGCCTCGTCGATTACGACGGCTGGCGCCTCTGGAAGGCGGATGTCTCGACCACGGAATCCACCACACTCGAGGCGGAAGAGCTCGACCTTACACCCAATACCGTCGTAACGGGCATTCGAATTGAATACGGTGCGGTAGCCGCCGACTTTACGACTCGAAGCGATGCGGATTCTTGGACCCGCGATGATCTCAAAGATGAGCACGACGACCTTGACGATGCCAAAGCAATCCTTGGCACAGACGCTCGGGGCGCAATCGTGCACATGCAGGCGACGTCGGCTTATACGCCCCAAACCGCACTCACCAACAGCGCACGCGTCGATCTTTGCCGCAACGGCGGCGGCGATAAACTTGAGTCACATGACGAGGACCGTGTCATTCAACGCTGTACCCTACTGCAGGACCTACCGGCAACAGGATCAGTTCCCATCGCCGCTTGCATCACCGCGCTCCTGACCTCGGGTGCCGCAGCCCTATGGTTCGCTCGCCTTAGGTCGACCCCAAAGAAGCGCTAGCGCGATGAAAAAGCGGGCGAGCCAGTCCCCTGGCTCGCCCGCTTTCAATCATGTAAATCGCCGTATCTACTCTGCAGACGAAGATCCACCATCAACGATTGCCTGCTCGGACTCAGGAATCCCATCGGCACCCGTACTCTGTTCTTGCTCCACCTCTTCGCTGATTGCGGAGGCGGGGGTCGAGCCCTTTGCACCCACGATGTAGGCAGCCCCAAATCCTAACGCAATGGCAATCAAGGTCAAAATCACGTAGACAGGCCAATGGCGCTTAATATACGAAAACACGTTGACTCCTTAGAGCTCCGTCTACGAACGGCGGATAACCTCGGTCACGACCTCGGATACCGTGGCAATGTTCGTCGGGTTGACATTGTGGGGCAGGTCGTCCTCGGTACGAGCGCAAGCCAGACGCGTGCCGTCCACGCCGGCGATGGTGAGGGCTCGGCGGCTCGCCTCGAGCGCGGCATAGGCATCGGTCTTGGCATAGGGCATCTCGAGCGCGCCACAATCGACATGGAACGACTTGCACACCTTGCTGACCAGGTTCATGATGCGGCGATCGCCCTTGAGCAGCTGCTGTTCGCCCTCGACCGTCACCACCGAAAGCCTACCGGCGCCGACGGATTCAAGATTGATGAAGAATACGCCGCGGAGTTTATCGCGATGCGAAGCCAAGAAGGCCTTCATGCCGGCGCCATCACAATCCGAGGCGCCCGTTGCCACAAACCAGATATCGTGACCGAGCAGCTCATCATCGCCCATAGAGGCGACAGCCGAGAGCATATCTTCGGAAGAAGCGCCATCGGAAGACGTAGCGCCGCCCTTCCAGCCATCGTTATCGTCCTCGAAGTTATCCCACGAACCGATACCGCGACCGGACTTCTTGGCATCGTAATCGTCTTCGACGCCCAGCCAATCACTCATGCTGTCCTGCTCGTTTTTCCTTTTACGACCGAACAGGCCACCCAGGCCGCGTTTGCGAGACTTGGGTGCCGCCGGGGCGGGAGCCGAAATGGTCTCGATCGGCTGCGCGCCCGACGCAACGGGCATAGAAGGCGCAACGGGTGCCGATGTGGGTTCGGGACCCTGGGCAGTAGCAAAGGGGTCGTTGACCTGGGCAGAGGGATCGGGAAGGTCGAACAGCGACGTGCGAGACGCAACGTTTGCCTGCTTCATAGACGGCAGCGACGGATCGGGGACCGAAGCCAGCGGAGACGAGGAAGGTGCAGGCGACGGTGCCGACGCCGGATCGGGAACATTCATCTGCGGACGCGGCGATGCCTGGGAGGAAATCTGGGCCATAAGGGAATCGACCGTTTCGTCCTGGGTGGGAGCGACATTGGCAACCGTGGCACCGGAACCACTCGGGGTCGGCATGGTGAAAATCTGCGTGGAGTAAGGCCTCGACTCATCCGTCTCGGGAGTCTCGGAAACCGCAGGCACTTCCTCCTGCTCGACCTCGGTCGAATCACCTTGATCGGCTGCCGCGTATTGCTCTTCGTCAGAGTTGGCCTCGACGGACTCGTCCTCGGCGGCATCTTGGATTTCGGCAGCATCAATGGGCTCGTCATCGTCTGCCGCGTCGCCCTGCTCATCGGAAACAGGAAGGGGCTCGGCAATTGCGGTGCCTTGCTTTTCAAACGTTATCGTGGAATCGAACTGCGCGGCATCAAACGACATGGTGCTATCGACGTGCTGCTGAGCCTCGAAAGACGTTGTTGCCTCAACAACATCCGCTGACGTCGGTTGCTGGGACTCAAAGGACGTCGTAGCTTCGGCAGCGTCGACGGGCCCGGACTGCATAGCCTCGTTCTGCTCGAACTCTTGCGCCGCGCGCTCACGTGCCGCCTCGGCTGCCTGCTGCTGAGCGATAGCCTCCTGCTCGGCAGCCTCGCGTGCGGCAGCGCGCTTCTCCTCGAAATCGTCGACAAATTTCCTGCCCTTTGCAAGCGCACCCTTAAAGAAGCTGGAAGCGCTGGCGCCAATCGAAGAGAACGCGGATGCAATATCGGCATGGGGCGTTGCCGCGGGAATCTCGGCAGAGAAATCAGTATCGCTCTCGTAAGACACGCGCCTCGGCTGTTCAACGTAATCGTCGTCAGACTCGTCCGCAACGTCTTGCGCCGGCGCGGCGGGAGCCAAAATGTCCAGTCCTGCCGCGGGATCGATCGCGGACACCGCCTCGGGCTCGGCAACGGCAGCGGTAACCGCGGCAGACTCATCATCCGCAGTGACAACGGGCGCAGGCTCGGGCTCAAACGTCGGCTCCTCGCCCTCCTCGTAATCGAGCGTGCAGGACTCGGGAAGCATTCCGAGTGCACGGATGGCATCCGAACCAAAGCGAATGTTGCCGGCGGCGTTGCGATAGAGCTTGGGCTCGGGCTCGGCCGCGGCAGGCTCCTCCGCCGGCTCAGCAGCGGGAACCTCGTCATTGAACTCTTCGGCCTGGACAGCCTGATTCTGATCCTCGGGCACGATGGCGCCAATCAGCGTCTCGTCGGCAGACGCACCCTCAAAGCCCTCAATCTGCTCGTCAAAAGCCTCGCCCTGTTCGGGCTCGGTTTGAGCGTCGGGAGCAATCGGCTGACCGAACTCGTCCTCGGCGTAGGTAGGCTCTTCGTACTCGATGGTGTTGCCGTAGTCGTTTTGCTGCTGGGCCGCGGCATACTCCGCCGCCGCGCGCGCCATTTCCTCGGCACGACGTTTCTGCTCCCCAAAATAGGTATCGAACGGAACATCGTCGGGAAACTCGTTCTCGCCCTGGAAGGGAGCAACGTTGTCCATAACGCCGAGCATAGCGGCGACAGAAGACTTGTTGCACACCGCGCCGGACGTATAGGGAAGAACGTGGCGGTTAGAGATGATGTTTGCCGCGTTGGCAAGTGCAACGAGGGAAGCGAGGATCGCGACAATCCACAGCAGAACCTTGAGCGCGCCGGGGAGCGGCAGGATACGCAGGATGGCAACGGCAGCAGGGGCAATCGTGGCAACGGGCAACAGCTTGGCGATGAGTGCACGATACGAAGCATAAGGCTCGCGGGCGAGCAGCTCAGCACGGGGAGAGTCGTAGTGTGCGACAACGACCACCGGGCGGTTACGCGGGGACGCGAGCGGGCCCGAGGCCTTGTGGTAGGCGATGACATTTTGGCTCACGCCCGTCTTGCCCAGGCGCGAAACCACGGGGTGGCCCGTGCGCTCGAGCACGTAAAGAACGGCGCCGACAATGGCCAGCAAGGTGCCGACCAAGCCGATACCGCTGCCGATGCCCATCAGCAGGGCGCCGGCAAACGCAAGAATACCGGTAACGGCAAATGCCAACCTACTGGGCGCCGGGGCATTGAACTCCTGAACCTCAGGGTCAAAGCCGTGGTTGCGGAAGATCTGAGCGATATCTTCGGCAGCCAAGCGCTCTTCTTCGCTGCATGCCGGCGTAATGCCGGTGTTCTGCAGCAGGTGGTTAATATAGTTCTGGGTGTTCGCCATGTGCGCTCCACATCCATAATCCGACAAATAGGCCCAATGCATGCACATTAGAACCGTATATAGTCGAAAGTATACCCCGAGCGAGCGCAAACGACCGAATTCGGGCCATCTTAACGCCCCGAGCGGACAAGGATATAGCCTAATCTCCATATCGGACTAAAATCATGGCAGCAAACCACCTTCTCATGCGAGGACTCTATGACGGCAAGCGACACGACCGAGACAATTAAAAAGGGAAATTCGGAGCCCAGTTTCGATAAAACGGCTCAGCGCATCCTCAATCTTTTCTTTGTGCTCAATAGCTCCCCCGAACCGCTGACGACCGAGCAGATCGTCTTGGATTCTGACCTGGGATATGGCTCGGGCAATATCGACTCGGATAAGCGCAAGTTTCGACGCGATCGTGACAAGCTGCTCGAACGCGGCATCTTAATCAAGGAGGTTCGCCCCACCGGCGCGCAGGAGACCGAGGAAAGCTCGTGGACAATCGACCGCGAGCACACGTTTGCGGCAGGCGGCCTCATTACCGCAGACGACGCCGATATCCTGCTCAACGCCATCGACCAGACACTAGCGGCCGGCTCATCCACTTTTGCCGCACCGCTTGCCGATATTCGCTCCAAGATTGCCTATCTCACCGGCAGGACGACGGTAGACGAGGCGCCGATCAGCCGCTCTCCCACCGTCGATGCGGTTTGGAGCGCCTTTGCCGAGCGATGCGCGCTGCGATTTTTATATCAGAACGGACGCGGCGAGCAGAGAGAACGTACCGTCTGCGTCTACGGCATGTTCGAGCGCGAGGGCGTGGCGTACTTCTGCGGCCTCGACAATGTTACCGACGACATCAGGACATTCCGCTGCGCCCGTATCGTTCGCGCTTGGCGCCCCTCAAAGGCCTACGCCATCCCCGCGAACTTCAATCTCAACGACTATCTGTTCTTTGAATTCGATTTTGCCGACCGACCGCCCGTTGCAGCTACGTTCTCGTTCGCCCCTCAGACGCAGATCGATATGATCAACGGCCTCACGCGCGGGCGAGGTGAGCTCGCACACACCGATGCAGGATGGACCTGGACCGTTGACGTGCGCGACCTTGAAGCCGCCGCCTCATTTTGCATGGCCCACGCCATGGACGGCATGAGGCCCGTGGCCCCAAAATCGCTCAAACAGGCGTGGAACCACCTCATTGAAAGGACGGTGCACGAGCATGCCCGTGCGTAAACTCACCAGCGAGCAGAGGCTCTCGCGCGCCATCGACATCATGGAGGCCCTCTACGCCGTCGGCGAGAGCGGCATGACACGAACCGAGATTTGCAGTCGCTTTGACATCACGGGGGTGTCGCTCGACGAGATTCTTGAGATCGTCTCGACGCTCGCGGACCGAGAATCGGGCGCGCGCATCATCTGCGAATGCCGCGGCGAGCGTGTGGCCCTCACTGGTGACGCCGGGCGCGTGCTACCGCTGCGTCTGAGTGCCGCCGAGGGCGCCGTGCTCAACCATGAACTTGAATCGTTGGGGATCGAGCCCCAGGCGGCAGCTCGGATTCGACATGCTCTTCTACCCGAAGAGCTCGGCTATAACCAGCGCGTCTTTGACACCGTCAACCACGGGTCGCACTGGCAGCAGCTGAGCTGTGCCATTCAGGACGGCGTTCGCTGCCGCATCTCGTATCGTTCGATGGACGATGCACGGCCACGCGAGCGTCTGGTCGACCCCTTGCGCATTACGGCAAACGGCGACCAAACATACCTGATTGCCTGGGACATCGCAGTCGATGAGCAGCGCACCTATCGCATGGATAAAATCGAGGGCCTCATCTTGACGGAAGACTCCGTCGTGCCTCACGCGCCGGACGTCGTATCCCTCCACGATTCCCTTGCCCGGACGCAGCGTAGCGCAAAGCTTTTGATGCCATTCGATATGGCGGAGCATCTGGACTGGGCCGGCATCACCCTAATCGAGCGCAGCGAGGCAGACACGGCAATGGTAACCGTGCATTACGGCTCCGAGCGTTGGCTACTGAGCCAGATAATCGCAGCGGGCGGAGCCATCCGCATCCTGGATGACCCCGCCCTGTCAAAGCGTCTGTGCGATATGGCAAAAACCCTCGTCTGTCCGCTTTAGCGCCGCCGCTCGTGGCGTGCGCGCCACAGTTGCAGATAGTGCCCGATCTGCGCCGATTCGATGCGCTGGTAGGAGCTCGTGGGCAGCGACGTTAAGAACTTCTTTCCGTAGCCCTTCGTCACTAGGCGCGGGTCGGCCAGAATCAGCACGCCGCAATCGGTCGACGAGCGGATAAGGCGGCCGGCCGCCTGCTTGACCTCGAGCACCGCCTCGGGCAGCGAATAGCGCGCCCAAGCGCGGTCTTCGCGCAGGTTGCGCTCGCACGAGAGCGGGTCCGTGGGGCTCGAGAACGGCAGCTTGGGAATGATGACGCAGCGCAACGTCTCGCCGCTGGCGTCGAATCCCTCCCAGAAGGCCTTAAGAGCAAAAAGCGACGAAGTCGGCTCGTTGATAAACCGGTCGCGCAGGCGACGAGGAGATGAGTTGCGCTGCTGGCAGTTGAGCTCCAGACCCGCACGGGCCATCTTGGGCTCAACGCGGGCGTACAGGTCTTCCATGTCGCGCCGATTGGTAAACAGTGTGAGCACCGATCCGCCCATGGCAAGATGGGCGTCGACCAGCACGCGCTCGAGCGCCGTAAGATAGCTCTCACGATCGCGCGGATCGGGGATATCGCCCGCAACGACTACAGCCATGTTCGAATCGAAGTCGTAGCTCGAGTCCAAGTGCAACGATGAGGATGTTGAAGCGCCGATGCGATCGAGGCCGACCGCGTGGTTAAAGTGTTCAAAGCTTCTGGACACCGTCATGGTCGCCGAGGCAAAGATAGCCGTGTGAACCTCGGGCAGCCACTCGGTTGCCAAAGCCTCGCCAATGTCGATGCGCTCTGCAGTCATTGACTCTCCGCCGGCGCGCAGTCTGCGATTGACCTGCAGCGAATACACGTAGTGTTCATCGGTGCCATCGATGATGAGTTTGAGGTTCTCGGCCAGCTCGTGCAGACGGCGCGAGATATCACCTAGGTCGACAACAACCTCGGGCTTGTCGGCGGCGACGGCTTGCACCAGCGCGTCGACGCTCTTGTCAGCTTGTTCCAATGCGTCGATGGCAGCGTAGGCCGACTGTAAGAAATCATGCCAGTCGTCAGATTCGCGCAACTCGGGGCCAATCCATAGATTGGCATTGTCATAACCCCCACGGGCACGGCGGCCGAGCTCGCGAACGCCATCGAACACGTCGGCGATTGCCAGGCTCGCGCGCGCAACTGTCGACGTCGCCTTGGCAGCAAGGCCCAGATAGAGCGTAGAGCCCTCGGAGGTTGCCAAATCACGGGAAACCTGGTTTAGCGCGCCGGTGCTCGAGCCACCCAGGCGCTCAAACAGAACGCGTGACTCGTCCGCCGACACCACGCGCGCCCACTGGCGGCGCGCCTCGCGCTCGATGGAATGGGCCTCGTCGATTACCCAATGACGAATCGGAGGCAAAATCCTGCCCTCGGCCGCGACATTGCGGAACAGCAGGGAATGGTTGGTGACCACCACATCGGCATGCGCCGCACGCCGCCGAGCGCCGTGGACCAAACATTTATCAGGGAAAAACGGGCAGAGGCGACGAGCGCACTCGCGCGAGGCCGTCGTAAAGTCGGGGCGGTTGACGCTGCGCCACCGAATGCCGAGCGAGTCGAGGTCGCCATCGGCTGATTGGCAGACGTACGCCATAATGACCGCGACCGCCGTGAGCGTGTCCGCCGGATCGCGCTTGGTGGTAATCTCGACCTGGCTGCGGCTCATGCGCTCAAGCTTGCGCAGGCACGGATAGTGGTCATAGCCCTTGAGAGCGCAAAATGACAGACCACCGTCCAGTTGCTCGGCAAGTTTTGGCAGCTCATGGTACATGAGCTGGTCGGCAAGATTGTTCGATTTGGTCGCAATACCAACCGTGATGTTGTTACGGCGCGCTGCCTCGGCAAAAGGCACCAGATAGGCCATCGATTTGCCGACGCCCGTGCCCGCCTCAATTACACGATGAGTGCCCGTGACCAGCGCATCGCGGACCTCGAGCGCCATCGCGATCTGCTCATCACGCGGCTCGTAAGTGGGATACATGCGATTGACCAGGCCACCCGGCGCATAGTCTGCCTCAATCTCCTCACGACTCGGCATCTTGAGGACCGGCAGTTCGTCGGCGTCCACCCGATCGTCGGCGCGATCGGCCTTGAGAACGTCAGCACGAGCGGCGCTGAGAGAGAAGATAGAACCAGGGTTCTGCCCTGCCAAGAATGAGAAGATAGGACGATAGGACCAAGGCACATCCGGATGCATGTCGGCTAGGCGCGCCATGAGGCCCTGGGGCAAGTCGGTGAGCGCCACGAGCAACACACGCCATACGCCACACAGGGCGTCGACGTCGGCATTGGCACGGTGTGATACCGAGTCACAGCCAAACAGATCGGCCATAAAAGACAGCTTGTGCGAGGCCAGGCGCGGAAGCGCGATGCGCGACAGCGCCAGCGAATCGATCCAGATATCGCTCACGTTGACGCCGCCTTTGACCGACTCGATAAACGAGCGATCGAACGTGGCGTTATGTGCGATCACCGGGCAACCACCGACAAAATCGGCGAGAGCGGCGACGGCCTCAGCGGCCGACGGGGCATCTGCCACATCGGCATTTGTAATGCTCGTGAGCTCGGTAATCTCGGCGGGAATTAGCTGCTTGGGATGCACGAAGGTATCGAAGCGGTCGACGATCTCGCGGCCCGAAAGACGGGCCGCCGAGATCTCGATCAGCTCGTTGTCCTGCACCGAAAGACCTGTGGTCTCGGTATCGAGGACAATCACATCTTCCTCGATAAGGCCGAAGGACTGCGTTTTGGCGCGTTCGGCAAGCGTGGCATAGGAGTCGATGACAAACTGCGGCGTTCCTGACGAAACCGCGTCCTCGATTAGCATGCAATGCCCGCTCGACGAAGGCCCATACGGATCAGGCTGTCACAGACCTGCGGGAACGTCATGTCGTCTGTGTGGCGAATCTCATCCGGATACAGCGACGTATCGGTCATGCCGGGAATGGTGTTGGTCTCGAGAATGACGGGGCCGTCCTCGCTCACGATAAAATCGCTGCGCGAGATGCCCAGGCAACCGAGGGCCTTGTGAGCGGCGCAGGCAAGCTCCTGAGCGCGAGCGTAATTCTCGGGTGAAATCTGCGCCGGAATACGATGGATGTCCGTAGGGTCGACATACTTCACGTCCAGATCGTAGAACTCACAGTCCTCGGGCTTGCGAATCTCGACAATCGGCAGGGCGCGCACGTCGTCCTCGCCGTACACGCCGACGGTGATCTCGGTACCCTCGATGCACTTCTCGACCAGCACTTTGTCGCCGTACTCAAACGCCTTGGCAATTGCCGCGGGCAGCTCGGAGGGCTCATGGACCAGGGAAATGCCATAGCTGGAACCGTTGACGGCCGGCTTCACAAAGCTGCGCTCGCCACAAACCTCGACGATATGATCGATATCGACTTCATCGCCCACCTCGAGCGCAAGGCCGGGGGCAATGGGAATGCCCGCCTTGGCGTACAGGAGCTTAGAGACCTCTTTGTCGGCACCGCAGGCGCTAGCAAGCACGCCCGAGGCCGTGTAGGGGATACCCAGGGTCTCCATGGCGCCCTGCATGGCACCATCCTCGCCGCCGGCACCGTGCATGGCGATAAACGCCACGTCAAAGCCGCCGGTTGCCATGGTTACCATAAAGTCATCAGCGGCCGTATCGAGCAGCTCCACCGAGGTGTAGCCGGCTTCCTTCAGTGCCACCACAACGTTCTTTCCCGAATTGAGCGAGATCTCGCGCTCAGCGGAATGACCGCCCGCCAAGACCGCTACGTGCATGTTCTCTAGGCTTTTACCCGGCATGGGCAGACTCCTCCTCTATAATTTCTGCAGCTGATACCATATTGTAGCGATACCCTCTACGTTTCCCCAAAATCGAAAGGCTTCCATGAATCCCAGGACTAAATCTCAGGACATTCGCGACTTGAGCCAAAACGATATTCGCGAGCTCGTGGCCGAACTTGGCCAGCCCGCGTTCCGCGCGAAGCAGCTCATTGAATGGGTCTTCGAGAAGAACGTTTGTTCGTTTGACGATATGACCAACATTCCCAAGGCTTTCCGCGAGCAGCTTAAAGAGGCTTTTGCCTTTGACACGCCCACTGAACTCACCAAGCAGGTTTCCAAAGATGGCTCGCGCAAGTATCTGCTCGAATACCACGACGGCGTTTCCGTCGAGACTGTCGGCATGCCCCGTCGTAACAAGCTTTCCGTCTGCGTTTCCACCCAGGCAGGCTGCGGCATGGGCTGTGCCTTTTGCGCTACCGGTCTCAACGGCCTCAAGCGCTCTCTGACCGCTCAAGAGATCGTCGACCAGGTACTTCATGTATCCAACGACTTTGGCGAGCGCGCCACGAGCGTTGTCTTCATGGGCCAGGGCGAGCCGTTTGCCAACTACGACGAGGTTCTCAAGGCGCTGCGAATCCTCAACGACCTCGATGGCATCGGTATCGGCGCTCGTCACCTCACCGTCTCTACCAGCGGCGTTATTCCCGGTATTCGCAAATTTGCCGACATCCCCGAGCAGTTCACGCTTGCCGTTTCCCTGCATTCCGCCATCCAGTCGACGCGCAATAAGCTCATGCCCGGTGTTAAGAAGTACACGCTGCTTCGCCTTCACGAAGCGCTTCAGCTCTACACCGAGAAGACTAGCCGCCGCCCGACCTATGAGTATGCCATGATCGAAGGCGTCAACGATACGAATCCCGAAATGCAGGCGCTCTGCGACTTCTGCGAGGGAACGCTGTGCCACGTTAACCTCATTCAGCTTAACGACATCGAGGGTAGCCCGCTCAAGCCGTCGCCGATTCATAAGGTTGAGGATCTTCAGCGTCGTCTTGAGTCCCGTGGCATCGAGACCACGATTCGTAACTCCCGTGGTAACGATATTGACGCCGCTTGCGGACAGCTGAAGCAGCGCTTCAAAGTTCAGAAGAACGCATAGGGGAGTCGCATCCCAAAACGTTTCATGTGAAACATCGAACGACCCCGGTTACAGAATATGCAACCGGGTTCGTTTCATTTATTGACCTTAATTTTGAATCAGCTGCTACCTGTCCCATTTTTACGGCCAAAATAAGGGGTCCTTGTCTCATGAATCAGACAAGGACCCCTCAAAATATGCTGAGTAATTGTTAGGTACCTAATAGCCTACATTTTCCCATTGGTTGCTGACCCAACCTTGATTAATCTTGGGATTCTTCGTTACCTGAGCAGTACGCATGGCAACATCTTCTGTCATAACATCCATTTTCTTTTTGGAAGTATCGACAATATCTTGCGCGCTACGAAGCAAACGACCTCGAAGTTCATCGTCTGTCGCGATCCTATAGCCAGCAAAGGCACCAGCCGCGACAGTCGTCACCAATGCAATCGCTGTTAAAATCTTATTCCTCATCTTGGCCTCCTTGATCAAACTGAATCATTTCGCCAAGAATACGAGAGAGCTCTTCCTCGTCTTTAAACTCAATCTCAATCTTATTCTTTCCACGCGAGCTCCTTACACGCACGTTGGTATTAAAAACCTGACGAAGCACGCGGGCAGCCTTTTTAAAAGACTGAGGCGTTGCAGGCCTCGGCGTCTTAGGTGTCTCTCCGGCAGAAAACAACGGAGCAAGATTTTCTGTCGCTCTTACGGAAAGGCCCTCTGTAACAACTTTCTCTGCAAGTCGAATACGCGCGTCCTCATAGGGAACTGCAAGAATCGCACGTGCATGACCAGCAGTAAGTTTGCCCTCAAAAATCATCTGCTGAACTACTTCGGGGAGATCGAGAAGACGCAGCGAGTTTGTAATTGCAGAGCGTGACTTGCTTACTGCCTTCGACAATGCCTCCTGGGTCATCCCGCTGGCATCAATGAGTTGGCGATAGCCCTTAGCCTCTTCGACGGGATTCAGATCAGAACGCTGAAGGTTTTCGATAAGAGCTAGAGCCAGCATCTCTTCATCATTTACCTCTTTAATGATGACTGGCAATTCTTCAAGGCCAGCAAGCTTTGACGCCTGGTAACGACGCTCACCAGCGATGATCTCATAGCCGTTTCCATGCTTGCGAACCAAAAGCGGCTGCAAAACGCCATGTTCTTGGATTGACTCGCTCAACTCGCGAAGTTCAGTTTCGTTAAAGTGAATTCGCGGCTGATTAGGGTTGGGAACGATATCCTCAATAGGTAGTTTTGTTTCAGATGCGGCATTTGAAGCCGATGCAACCGAACCGCCGGTCTCATACTCGGCCTCTGAGACCAAAGCATTGAGTCCACGTCCCAATCCGCCACGTTTCTTTACACTAGGCACGCTTGATCACCTCTTTTGCAAGGTTCATATATGCTTTTGCACCCTTATTTTGAGGTGCATAGGTAATTACCGGTTCTCCAAAAGACGGAGCTTCGGAGATTTTAACCGTACGGGGGATTAGCGTCTTAAACGCCTTATCACCAAAGTACGATTGAACCTCCTCAACAACCTGATTCGATAGTGAAGTACGCGAGTCATACATGGTCATAAGCACTCCATAGGTGTCTAAGCCCTTGTTCAGACGTGATTTGACCATCTTCATTGACTCAAGCAGCTTTGTAACACCCTCGAGTGCATAATATTCGCACTGGATCGGAATCAAAACGCTGTCTGCTGCGGTCAAGGCGTTGATAGTAAGCAGGCCGAGCGAAGGAGGACAGTCAATGAAAATAAAGTCGAACTCGTCCTGAATCGGGTCAAGCAAATCTTTGAGACGGGTTTCACGAGCAATTGCGCTTACGAGCTCAATTTCTGCGCCTGCAAGCTGAATTGTTGCCGGAATTACAAATACCTTTTTGCAATTTGTATCAAGAACAAGCGATTCTGCCGGCACATCATTCAACAATGCATCATAGATGCAGTGATCAAGGTCTTCTTTTTCAATTCCAAATCCACTGGTGCTGTTTCCCTGTGGATCAAAATCGACAATCAGTGTCTTACGACCCTGCTCACCAAGTGCTGCTGCAAGATTTACAGCTGTCGTTGACTTACCGACGCCGCCTTTTTGATTGATGATTGCAATGATACGCGTGTCTTTTGCGCTCTTAGAACGCTTAACGTCGCGAAATCCCACGGTCCCTCCTGGTGTGTATTAAAGCTGTCAAACGGAGGATGTTTCACGTGAAACATTCCGATTCGATATCAACCGCCATGTTTCACGTGAAACACTGCAAGTTGTTAGTATCCATTATGTTTCACGTGAAACATCTAGGCAAGCGGATTCTTCTTTGCCACGCCATTTGCACGAGGCAATGAGACAGATGCTGGATGACTCTTCTTAAGAACAATGAACTCCCTATGACCCAAGCCTTCAGGCAAATCAATTGCGTCATTCAGAAGCAAAGTGAAGCCGCAAATCTTAGCTGCTGACATGCCGGTAGCAAGCTCCTCATCCGAAGGATTGCCCTTGGTTATAACAAATAGCCCTCCATCCTTCAGATACGGAGCCGCATACTCAACAAGAATCGGTAGAGGGGCCAGTGCGCGGGCGGTTACAACAGAGAACTGCTTCTTATGGCTTCGAGCATATTCTTCAAGACGATCATGAACCGCATGAGCATGTTTCAATCCAAGAGCATGGACAAAGGAATTAACCGCATCAACCTTCTTGCCAACAGAGTCAATATAAGTAGCTTTACGATGCGTGGTTATGGTTAATGGAATACCAGGGAAGCCCGCACCTGTTCCCATATCGAGCAAAGCTCCCTCAGGAGCCTTGTTGATATAGGGGAGCAAAACAAGTGAGTCGAGGATATGAAGTACTGCAGCATCTTCTACGTTAAGAATACGGGTGAGATTGGTTGTCTTATTTGTTTCTAGAACCAAATCCAAATGCTGAATACATTTCCTCAGCTCAACATCAGTTACGCTCAAGGAATACTCTTTGCAATAGGAAGTTAGACGACTCAACATCTCGTCAGCCTGCTGATCAGTAAGTACTAACAACGAAAGCTCCTTTCTGACAAAAATCAGTGTATCGAGAACTTTTGACAAAAAAAGGGGACGTGGAAACCACGTCCCCTTAGCATAAGCTCGAGTAGATTATCGAGCAACAATCACCACATGGCGATCAGGGTCAGAACCCTCAGAATGAGTATCGACTGCATCGTTGCCACGAAGTGCAATATGAACCAGTCGGCGCTCGTAGGCATTCATGGGCGGAAGCGAAACACTCTTATGAGTGCGGATGGCACGCTCGGCAGCAGACTGAGCCATGGAGGCGACCTTATCCTGACGGCGACTCTTGTATCCCTCGACGTCCACTACAACCGGATACCTAAAGCCAAGCTTGCGGCTCACCAGCAAAGAGAACATAACCTGAAGAGCATCAAGAGTGCGACCATGACGGCCAATGAGAACAGCAAGGTCGGGAGCCGTTACATCCAAAATCAGCTCACCCTCGTCGCCCTCATACTCATCGATAGGAGAGTTGGCGGCATCGAAGTGCGAAAGGATGGAACGCAGGATGGAAATCGCAACATCGGCAATGGTGTCGAGCTCCTCATCGGTCAGCTCTTCACCAGCCTTGTAGCGCTGTGCAATCTCGGGATAATCGCCCGCGACCTGCGGGGCAACCTCCTCAAGCATATCCTCGATGATCTCTTCAGACATAACGTACTCCAAAAGTTAGGTACCTAAATAAGATTGATATCCCACTACTTCTTCTTGTGCGGACGCGGCTTCTTCTCTCGACGAGTGACCTCAACCTGCAGCGGAGCGTTCTTAAGACGCTTCTCCTCATCGGCCTTCGCCTTGTCGATGACCTTCTGCGTCACAAAAATCTGCTGGATAACCTGCCAAGCAGACGAGACGTCGTAGTACAGCAGAACACCAACGGGAAGGCTCCAGCCCATCCAAAGCATCATGACCGTCATGACAACGGCCATCATACGCATGCTCTGAGCCTGCTGGCCGGTCTGGTTGCGCGACATATAGAGCTGCGGAATCAGGGTCAGGACGGCGAACAGGATCAGGCAAACCAGCGCAGGCAGTGCAACCATAAAGCCATCGGCAAAGGAAGCACTCGGCGTGGTGGTCAGGTCGGGCAGGATGTTGAAGAACGAGAACGTGCCGTCGTTAAAGTACTGCGGCAGGTTGCGCAGCAATGTAAACAGGGCGAACAGGATAGGCATCTGAATCAGCAGCGGCAGACAGCCAGCCATGGGGTTGAACTTGTTCTCGCTGTAGAACTTCTGCATCTCCTCGGCCTGACGCTGGGGATCGTCGGCATAGCGCTCCTGGATCTCGAGCATCTTGGGCTGCAGCACCTGCATGCGAGCCGTCGACTTGGTCGACTTGAGCATGAGCGGCGTCAGCAGCAGACGGATGATGACCACCAGGATGATGATGGACAGGCCCCAGTCGACCGCAAAGGTCTGGATGAGCTTGAGCAGCTCGAAAAGGATGTTAACGATCCAATCCCACATGTAAGTTTTCCTCCGATAGCGAGTGCCCGCTAGGGCACAGGGTCATAACCGCCGACGTGCAGGGGATTGCAACGAGCGATGCGCCTCACGGCAAGCCAGCAGCCTCTCAAAACACCGTGCTTCTCAATCGCCTGGATGGCGTATTGCGAGCACGTTGGGTAATAAATGCAGGCGTCAGGCAATAAGGGCGAAATAACCTGTTGATATATGCGAATAGGAGCGATGGCAACACGTCGCAAAACGTGATTGCTCATCGCTCCTCCCCGTCAACGCCGGCGCGCTTCATAAGCGAACGCAACGCCTTGTCCATCTCCTGCGGCGAGGAAACCCTCGTCTTGGGAGTTGCAAACAAGATGATGTCATAACCCGCAACGGGAAATCCGCAGCTGCGGGCGGCCTCGCGCATCACACGCTTAGATCGGTTGCGCACGACGGCACAACCGAGTCGCTTAGCACCAACGAAGGCGACCCTTCCGGAGTCGCCTTCGCCAACCGATTCACATATGGTCATTCGAATCAGAGGGTGATTGAAACGACGCCCCTGACTGAACACATGCTCGAAATCTTGCCGAGACTTAATAGTCTTCATGCGAGATGTGTGTATCGCTGCTAGACAGTGAGACGCTTGCGGCCCTTGGCGCGACGACGGGCGAGCACGGCACGACCACCCTTAGTAGCCATACGGGCACGGAAGCCATGGGTCTTGGCACGCTTACGCTTATTAGGCTGATACGTACGCTTCATCTTAAGTTCCTCCTGCTGCATTTCGAGTGTCCGCGGGGACGCGGACGCAGATATAGACACGTGAGCTTGAAGATTGTAGGGAAATCAATGTTCAAATGTCAAGAAATCAAAGGTAAAAGGTTGCGCAGTTCACACGGTTCCCCCATAAGCACAACCGAAATTTGCGCCTCATGGCAACCTTTCACGATATTTCATCGAGTTTTCAACAGGTCATGTTGGCAATGTTGAGAACTTTTCGCCCATTTTCCAAAGTTTTCAACAAGTTTTGAAAAGTTGTCGAAAGATGAGAAACGTTGCACGGTGAGCTACTATTTGTTCGAAACCTTTTGAAAGATTGCGAGCGGCATGTCTGACGACTTTTACACCATGGTCGATTCCGGAGACCCGGCACCCGACAACGAGCACATCACCGGCGTGCGCGAAGAGCGTGCGGAAGGCGAGCAGACGACCGCGCAGGCGCCAAAAGCCATGTACGCCGCGCGCATCGCCGTCTATGACGACATGCTGTCGACACCGCGGGTGATCGTCATTGATCCGCAAGATGTCCGCACGTATTTGGAAGAGACGACCAACACCGTCTACCAGTGCATGAAAGAACAAGGTGGCCATATCTCGCTCATGGTCATCCGCGAGATTGTCGAAAACTTTATCCACGCACACTTTGCCGAGCCCATCATCTCGATTCTGGACGGCGGAGACACCATCCGCTTTGCTGACCAAGGACCCGGCATCGACGACAAGGAACGTGCTTTCGACTTTGGCGTTACCAGCGCAAACAGCAAGATGAAGCGCTATATCCGTGGAACCGGAGCAGGGTTTCCCATGGTGCAGGAGTATTTGGAAAACGCCGGCGGTGCCGTATCCATCGAGGACAACATGGGCAACGGCACCGTGGTTACGGTAAGTCTGAACCCTAAACGCGTGCAGGAAATCGAGCGTGCCGGCGGACGCGGCGCTGCCGTGCGGCCCGAGACGGAGCAGCCCACATATCCCCTGCCGGGAGCTTTTGCGCAGCAGCCCATGGCAGCGCAGCAGATGCAGCCCACCGTGGGACAGATGCAGCAGCCCGGAATGCCTCCTACACAAGAACCCCAGGCGGCATCTATGTCGATGCCGCCAAACATGCCAGAGGCCATGCCGCTGGCTGATCAGGATGCAGCAGCAATGCAGCAGGCGACGGGGGCGCCGGGTGGCCAGCAAATGGGCTATCAGCCGTACCAACAGGGATATCCATATCAGCAGATGCCGCCACTGGGGTACGGCCAACCGTTCCCGCAGCAGTACCAGCAGGGATATCAGCAGCCGTACCAGCAGATGCCGCAGCAGCAGTACAACCCCTGGGCCCAGCAGATGCCTCCGCAGTCTTACCAACAGTGGCCTCAAAGTTTTCAACAGCAAATGCCGCCAATGCAGAGTTCTCAACAACCAGCAGCTCAAATGATGTATCCTAATGCGGCAAATCAGTATGCGCAGCCACAACCGGACGTGTTCGTAAGCGATCGCGGCAACGCCGCGCTAGGCTATCTGGCGCAAAATCAAGCGTGCGGTGCAACCGATCTGGCGAGGGCGTTTGGAAACTCGGCCCCCACTTGGTCACGCACGCTCAATGACTTGGCGCAGGCCGGCTTGGTCATCAAGCATGGCCAGAAATACCATCTGACCGAACTCGGCGCCGCTCGCGTGCGAGCTCAGAGCTAAAGAACGGGAGAGACAGTGGACGAGGAAGCAAGCATCATCCTGGGGGATGCCATCGCCTTTTGTCAGCGCGACGGCCAAGATGCACGCCTCATCAACATGCTGGGGCAATCGCGCGCCATAAGCCTGACCGAAGATACGCTCACGATCGAGGCCCCCTCGCGCTTTGCCATCGCGCAGCTCAAAAAGCATCAGCCGACTATTGAGGCCTATCTGGAAGAAATCGCCTTTGCACCGATTGCGCTCGACATCGTGGCACCGCAAGGCGTCGCGACGGAATCCGCCGCCGCGACGGCGCCCTCCGCGGCTCCCGCTGCTTCCCCGACGGTGCCGGCCTCCGCGGGCGACGTGCCGACAATCGAGCACCAGCACAGCGATGTTTCCCGTGAAACCATGGCACCGTTGCCGACCGCGGCGGCGACGTCAACGAACGCACCCGTCACGCACATGCCCATCGCTCACGACGCAGCGGCGGGCGCGGATTCGGGCATTGCAATCAAGAACACGCTCTCGGCCGATGATTTTCGTCGCATGATGAACCAGATGAAGGGCGGAGCGCCGACTAAATCCACGCAAGCCGCGACCCCCACCTCACCCATGCCAGCACCGACCGTGCCGGCCGAGCAGAATACGGATGGAGCCCCGCTCGCCGCGAACTCAAAATTTACCTTTGAGAACTTTGTCTACGGCCCCGAAAACAGCCATGCCTATCGCTCGGCACTCAAGTTTGCCGCCCTCGCGGACGAGCGCGGCACATGCACATCACTGTTCATCTACGGCAAATCGGGCCTGGGCAAGACGCACCTGCTGCTTGCCATCAAAAACGAGCTCGCCGAGAAGTCGCCCGAGATCAAGGTCAAGTATGCCAACTCCCAGGCATATCTGGACGACCTGATGACCGAGTTCGACCGTCAAAAGAAGAGCAACGCTCCCATCATGCAGGCGTACCACGGCGTGGACGTGCTCATCATCGATGACATCCAAAACATCATCGGCAAGCGCGCGAGCGTGGACTACTTTTTCCAGCTCATGGACGAGTTCATCCGCAACAACAAGAAGGTCGTCATCGCGGCAGACCGCGCCCCCAAGGACCTAAGCATGGACGAGCGTCTGACCAGCCGCTTCAACGCCGGCATGCTCTGCCTGGTTGCAGAGCCCAGCTACGAGATGAAATACAAGATCTTGCAGCGCTATTACGAGAACACCATCGTCGCCGCCCCCGAGGCAGGCGACGACTCGCTGCTGGCGGCCTATGGGGGCGACGGCGGGCACCTGACCGACGAACACTTTAAACACATGGCTGAGGTCTCGGGCACCAACATCCGCGAACTCGAGAGCTTTTGCGAGCGCTGCGCCGGCGAGGCGGGTGACCGCGAGCGCGAGGGCGGGGAGCTCACCTTTGACGATATCGACGCCATCGCCAGCCAGTACTTCGACACATCGGCCAAAAAGATCAACGTCCAGACGGTTCAGTCCGTCATTGAAGAGCAGTACGGCGTGACGCACGAGGAGCTCATCGGCCCGCGTCGCAACGCCAATATCGCCAAAGCACGCCATATCGCTATCTACCTGGCCATCGAGATGTGCGAGATGACGACCACGGCAGTGGGCGCCGAATTTGGCAACCGCAACCACTCGACCGTCAGCACGAGCTACAAAAAGGTCCAGAAGATGATCCAGGAAGACCGCACCGTCACCGAAGACCTCAAGTCACTGCGCGATAAAATTACACTGCGCTCGTAGGGAAATAGAGACACCTGTTGAAAACTTGTCGAAACCACGGGCATAAGGTGTCTAAAACCCAACCCGCTGTGATGAAAAGTTTTGCGCAGGTTTTGAACGTGGAAAACCACCCCCATTGCACACAGGTTGCTGTCGATTCTCTTTCTGGGTCTGACCTGCGTCTTTGGGAGTAATCAACAGTTTCGTCAGTGCTATTACTATTATTAAGATATTTATATCTATAGAAAGGTATTAAAAGATGAAGTTCACCGTCAGCCAGAGCTCGCTTACACAAGCCATCGGCGTCGTTATGAAGGGTGTCGCTTCGGCATCCACCCTTCCCATCCTGTCGGGCGTGCTCGTCAAGGCGCAAGACGGCATCTTGGAATTCCAGACCTCTAACTACACCATCTCGATCCGTCATCGCATCGCGGCGCATGTCGAAGAAGAGGGCGAGATGGTTATCCCCTGTAAGATGCTTTCCAATATCACTAAGACCCTCCCCGATGCCCCGGTCACCTTTGAGCTGTCCGAGCGCCAGGTGCTGATTGGTTGCGAGAAGAGCTCTTTCCGCCTGAACACGCTCGATGCCAATGACTTCCCCGAGTTTCCGGCCTATGCCATCGAGAGTGCCGTGGAGCTGCCGACCGATATCTTGTCCGAGATGGTCGGCCGCGTGTGGCGCGTCACCTCGACCGACAAGGCCCGCCCCATCCTGGGTGGCGTGCACATGAAGGTCGAGAACAACACCGTGCGCCTGGTGGCGACCGATTCCTTCCGCTTGGCCGTGTGCGATACGCAGGTCGAGACCTCGACCCTCGAGGGCTCCTTTGAGCTCAACGTTCCGGCCGACGCCTTTAACGACGCGCTGAACATCATGGCCAGCCAGGCGACCATCATGATCGGGGCTACCGACACCCAGGTCGTCTTCGAGGCCGGCAACACCACCTACGTGTCGCGCCGTATCGAGGGCATGTACCCCAACTACAAGCAGCTCATCCCCGATTCGTGCGTGACGAGCGTCAAGATCGACGTCGCCGCCTTTAACGCCGCCCTCAAGCGCGTGGCCGTTATCGCGAGCGCCAACCCCGCTGTCAAGTTCGAGATCGATGTCGAGAACGGGCAGATGGGCCTGTCCTCCATTTCCAATGACCAGGACCTTGCGCAGGAGACGATCGATGTCGAGGCCGAGGGCGAGTCGGGTACCATCGCCTTCAACTACCACTACATCTTCGGCTGCCTCAATGCTCTGTCCAAGGAGAAGGAAATCACGCTGGAGCTCAAGAGCTACTCGCAGGCGGGCATCTTCAAGTCCTACGACAAGATCAACTACCTGTACCTGGTCATGCCGGTCCGCATCTAGCAACCGCCCTATGACCATGTTCGCCCGCGATCTTTCCGTCGCGCACTACCGCAGCTTCGATAGTTATCGCCTTGCCCTAGACGAGGGCGTGACGATACTTGCGGGACCCAACGCGGCGGGAAAGACCAATCTCATAGAGGCGCTGCAGCTGCTGACGAGCGGCGCCTCGTTTAGGCATCCGACCGCAGCCGAGCTCGTCCATGACGGCGTGGGCTCGTGCAAGGTCGAGCTGAGGCTCGAGGGCGACGGCCGCGTGCTTGATATGGGATTGAGCGCGGAGGACGGTAAGCGCTCGTTTAGCCGCAACGGCAAGAGATGCTCTGCCGCCGGTGTACGCGGGGTTCTGCCGAGCGTGCTGTTTTGCCCTGACCATCTGGACATGGTTAAGCGAGGCGCCAGTGTGCGCCGCGCCGCCCTCGATGACTTTGGCATGCAACTGAGCGCACGCTATGCCGATCTTGCGAGCACCTATGGGCGCTGCGTGACCCAGCGTAACGCCTTGCTCAAGGAGACCTGGTGCTGCCGTGAGATGCTCGGCGCGTGGAACGATTCGATTGCCCGCGCGGGCGCGGCTCTGCTCGTGCACCGGTTGGCCCTGCTCGACCGGCTGGCGGGCCATGTACACACTGCCTACGGGCAAGTGGCGTCCGGCGAGGCTGCCAACGTGACCTATACGTCCACACTGGGGGATTTGCCCCAGGTCGAGGATCGCGAAGAGCTGAAGGGCTGGGCGTACGAGCGCATGCTGGCTGCCCTTGATGAGCACGCCGACGAGGAAATTCGCCGCGGCGTGACGTTGGTGGGACCGCATCGCGATGAGATTGAGTTTACCGTGGCGGGTCGCTCCGCCCGTTCATTTGCCAGCCAAGGTCAACAGCGAACGTTGGTTCTGGCCTGGAAGGTGGCGGAGGTGGCCGTGGCTCGCGATGTCCTGGGCACCGCCCCACTGCTGCTTTTAGACGACGTGATGAGCGAGCTCGACGGCGAGCGTCGCGGCGCTTTTCTGCGGCTGATCGGCGATGATATCCAGACGGTCATAACCACGACCAACCTGGGGTACTTTACCGATGACCTGCTTGATCGAGCCAAGGTGGTGAGCATGGGTGAGACGTGCTAATTACGAGCGCGAGAGCGAGACAGTCGCCTTCAGTGGGTTTTTGAACGCAGAGCGCCAGCGCATCCTGGCGGCTGCAACACCTGAGCGCCGTGCGCAGATGGAGGCTGCCGAGGAGTCGCGCGCGATCTATCGCGCGTGGAACGCGGTGTGCTCGGGCACGCGCGAGGGGCGGCATGTGACGGGCCTGCGCTACCTGCCCGAGTCCAATGAGCTGCTGGTATATCTCGACTCGCCCTCGTGGACGCAGGAAATGACGCTGTTGCGCGAGATCATCCGCGCACGTATGGAGCGCGCCGGTGCACATGTGGACGGCCTGGTGTTCAAAACCACCGCGCCCGGTCACACGCCGCCCGCCGCCAAGCAGCGCCTGCGCCCGGCGACGACCGAGCGCCCGCCGGCCCCGCACGCCGACCTAAGTGAGGCCGAGCGCACCGAGATTGAGCGCCAAGTGGCGCCCATCGAAGACCAAAAACTGCGCGAGGCCCTCGAGAATGCCATGAGAGCCAGCGCCGAGTGGACCAAGGGCGTGCAAAGCAAAAAAGAGCCTTAAATCGCATCTGGTGGCCTTGTAGAGCCAAATACCCTCGTTCCCGAGGGTATTTTTTTACGATAAACTAGTAAGGCTGTACACATTTTCTTGACTGAAGGAGGACGTGTGGCAAACGAAAACGATTACGATGGCGGCGAGATTAAGATTCTCGAAGGTCTCGAGGCCGTTCGTAAGCGCCCGGGCATGTATATCGGCTCGACGAGCGCCAGCGGTCTACATCACCTGGTGTGGGAGATCGTTGACAACTCCGTCGACGAGGCCATGGCCGGTTTCTGCACCGAGATCCAGGTGACGGTCCACGCCGACAACTCCATCACGGTCGTCGACAACGGGCGCGGCATCCCCGTCGACGAGCACCCTGTTAAAAAGATCCCGACGCTCGAGGTCGTCATGACGATTTTGCACGCCGGCGGTAAGTTCGATAACTCGGCCTATAAGGTCTCGGGCGGCCTGCACGGCGTTGGCATCTCCGTCGTCAACGCACTGTCCAAGCGCGTGGTCGTTCAGGTTCGTCGCGACGGCAACACCTACGAGATGGAGTTCTCGCGCGGCAAGACCGTCAAGAAGATGGAGGTCGTGGGCACCTCGGATTCGACGGGCACCACCGTCACCTTCTGGCCCGACGACGAGATCTTCGAGACCTGCATTTACGATTTCGATACGCTGCACAACCGTCTGCAGGAGACGGCGTTCCTCAATAAGAACCTCAAAATCGTGCTGACCGACGAGCGCGAAGCGACTCCCCACGTGGAGGAGTTTTGCTACGAGGGCGGCATCATCGACTTCGTCAAGTTCCTCAACGAGGGCAAGGACGTCCCCGAGGCCTTTAAGGAGCCCATCTACATCGAGGGCAAATCGGACCCGGACGCGCCTGTGGCCAAGATGGGCGAGGTTGAGGTTTCCCTGCAGTGGAATAGCGGTTACGGCGAGAACGTCATGTCGTTTGCCAACGACATCTACACCCCCGAGGGCGGCATGCACCTTGAGGGCTTCCGCACCGCGCTCACCCGTGTGATCAACGACTACGCGCGCAAACAGAACCTGCTCAAGGAAAAAGACGCCAACCTGACCGGCGACGATGTGCGCGAGGGCCTTTCGGCCGTTATCTCGGTCAAGCTGCCCGACCCGCAATTTGAGGGCCAGACCAAGGCCAAGCTCGGCAGCTCCTATATGCGCGCGCTGACGCTCAAGATCGTGACCGACGGCCTCGCCGATTACCTCGAGGAGCATCCCAAGCCCGCTCGCGAGATCGTCAAGAAGGCCCAGCAGGCATGCAAGGCCCGCAACGCCGCCCGCAAGGCGCGCGAAGCGACCCGTCGCAAGAGCCTGCTCGAGACGGCGTCCCTGCCCGGTAAGCTCGCCGACTGCTCGGTGCGCGATGCCGAGCTGACCGAGCTCTTCATCGTAGAGGGTGACTCGGCAGGCGGTTCGGCCAAGGACGGCCGTCGCCGAGACATCCAGGCGATTCTGCCCCTGCGCGGCAAGATTTTGAACGTCGAACGCGTTGGTGACCATCGCGCGTTCTCGAGTGACACCATCCAGTCATTGATTACCGCGATCGGCTGCGGCGTCACGACGAGTGCCGGCGACGGCGGCGACTTCGATATCACCAAGGCGCGCTACCACAAGATCATCATCATGACCGATGCAGACGTCGACGGCGCGCATATCCGCATCCTGCTGCTGACGTTCTTCTACAAGTACATGCGTCCGCTGATCGATGCCGGCTACGTCTATGTTGCCTGCCCGCCCATCTTTGGCATTAAGGTGCGCAACAAGATCCACTACGTGTATCCCAACGGCCGCCAGCCCGAAGACGAGATCCTGCGCGATACCATCCAGAGTCTGGGCCTGAACCCCGACGATAACGACGAGGACGGCAAGGCCAAGGACGGCAAGATCACCAAGAAGCGCAAGGGCTATACCGTCCAGCGCTACAAGGGCCTGGGCGAGATGGACCCCAAGCAGCTTGCCTCGACGACGATGGACCCCAAGACCCGCATCCTGCAGCGCGTGTCGATCGAGGACGCCGTGGTGGCGGACCGCGCCGTGCGCGAGCTCATGGGTTCCGAGGTCGGCTATCGCCGCGAGTACATTGAAAAACATGCGCATGACGCGCGTTTCCTTGACGCTTAAGAGGAGGTAACGTGGCAGACGATATCAACAATAACGGGGGTATGGACGAGGCCGGCGATGCCGGCATGCCCGACGATCTGAAGCGCCTGCTTGCCCGTGCTGAGCAGGGCGAGGACGGCGACCCGGACGCCTATAACCCCGATGTCGATGATGACGAGGAAGAGGATGACGACGGCGAGCTCGAGGAGAGTTTTGGCGAAGTCGACCGTGGCGCCTCGGCCGGCGAGGATATCAACGGCGGCCAGCTCCAGATTTCGGAGTTCGGTCGCGAGATGAAGCAGTCGTTTATCGAGTATTCGATGTCGGTCATCACGGCGCGCGCCCTGCCGGACGTGCGCGACGGCTTAAAGCCGGTGCACCGCCGCATCCTGTACGCGATGAACGAGAGCGGCATCTACCCCAACCGCCCGCACAAGAAGTCGGCGTGGACGGTCGGCGAAGTTATCGGTAAGTACCACCCGCACGGTGACTCTGCGGTCTACGAGGCCATGGTCCGCCTGGCACAGTGGTTCTCCATGCGCACGCCGCTCATCGACGGTCATGGCAACTTCGGTAACATCGACGGCGACGGCGCGGCAGCCATGCGTTACACCGAGAGCCGCCTGGCAAAGCCCGCCATGGAACTGCTGCGCGACCTGCAGAAGGATACCGTCGACTGGCAGCCCAACTACGACGAATCGCTCGCCGAGCCCGTGGCGCTGCCTGCGCGCTTCCCCAACCTGCTGGTCAACGGCAGCCAGGGCATTGCCGTCGGCATGGCCACCAACATCGCCCCGCACAACCTCACCGAGGCGATCGAGGCCACCTGCTACCTGATCGACAACCCCGACGCCACCGTCGACGAGCTCATGCAGATCATGCCCGGTCCGGACTTCCCCACCGGCGCCATCATCATGGGCAGCGCCGGCATTAAGCAGAGCTACGAGACCGGCCGCGGCTCCATTACCGTGCGCGCCAAGGCACACGTTGAGTCCACCAAGACCGGTCGCAGTCGCCTGGTCTTCACCGAGATTCCCTACATGGTCAACAAGGGCACCCTGCAGGAGAAGATTGCCCAGCTCGTCAACGACAAGCGCATCGAGGGCATCTCGGATATGCGCGATGAGTCCAACCAGAAGGGCATCCGTCTGGTTATCGAGCTCAAGAAGGGCGTCATTCCGCAGGTCGTGCTCAACAACCTGTATAAGTACACCTCGCTGCAGACGACCTTTGGCGCCAACAACCTGGCGCTCGTCAACGGCGTTCCCAAATGCCTGAGCCTGCGTGAGATGCTGCAGCACTACATCGACCACCAGGTCGACGTCGTCACCCGCCGCACCCGCTTCGACCTTAAGAAGGCCCAAGCCCGCGCGCATATCCTCGAGGGTTATCTGATGGCTCTCGACCATATCGACGAGGTCATTAGCATCATCCGCTCCTCGCAGACCGACTCCGAGGCCAGCAGCCGCCTGATCGAGCGCTTTGGCTTTACGCCCGAGCAGACCACGGCCATCCTCGAGATGAAGTTGCGCCGCCTGACCGGCCTGGAGCGCGACAAGATCCAAGAAGAGTTGGACGGCCTGCGCCGCGCCATCGCCTACTACGAGGACCTGCTGGCGCATGAGGAGAAGATCCTGGGCGTCATCAAGGAAGAGATGCGCGAGATCTCCAAGAAGTTTGGCGACAAGCGCCGCACCGAGATCAGCCAGGTTGAGAAGGACCTGGATGTCGAGGACCTCATCGCCGACGAGGATATGGTCGTGACCATCACCCATACCGGCTACGTTAAGCGTATCCCGGTGGCTGCCTACCGCGCCCAGAAGCGCGGCGGCAAGGGCGTATCGGGCGTCAACCTCAAAGAGGACGACGTTATCGACGAGATGTTCATCGCGTCCACGCACGAGTACGTGCTGTTCTTCTCGAGCAAGGGCAAGGTCTATCGCCTGAAGGTGCACGAGCTGCCGGTGGGTACGCGCCAGGCGCGCGGTACCGCGATCGTCAACCTGCTGCCCTTCGAGGAAGGCGAGAAGATCGCGAGCGTCATCAGCTGCCGCGAGTTCCCGGCCGACGAGTACCTGATGTTTGCCACCAAGAGCGGCATGGTCAAGAAGACCGTGATGAGCGCATATGACCGCAGCCGTCGCGACGGCCTGATCGCTATCAACCTGCGTGACGACGACGCGCTGCTGAACGTGCGCCGCGTGCGCGAGGGCGACAAGATTATCCTGGCCACCACCGCGGGCAAGGCGATCATGTTCTCCGAGGAGCAGGTGCGCGCCACCGGCCGCGATACCAGCGGCGTTCGCGGTATCGGTCTGAAGGACGGCGTGAGCGTTCTGGGCATGGAAGTCACTAACGGCAACGGCGATCTATTCGTCATCACCGAGCGCGGCTACGGCAAGCGCACGCCGGTCGCGGACTACCCGGAGCAGAATCGCGGCGGTCAGGGCGTCTACACCATTCAAATGACCGAGCGTAAGGGTAACCTCGCGGCCATGAAGACGGTGGGCCCGCAGCACGAGCTGTTCATCGTGACGGAGGGCGCGACGGTCATTCGCGTCAAGACCGACGAGATCAGCCAGACCGGCCGCGCCACCCAGGGCGTCAAGATGATGACCGTCGACGACAACGACCGCGTATGCGCTGTCGCCCGCATGACGGCAGCCAAGGAAAAGCCCGAAGGCGAAGCCACAGAAAACGGCTCTGCTTCCGAAGAAACCCCTGTCGATCTAGGCGACGGCAACGACATGCCAGAAGATCTCCTCGACGAGTAAGAGGCCCTGGCTGGTAGAAAATATCAGACCCCATATATCGGCGGTCGGCGCACTGCGCGCCGACCGCTTTTTTGAAAACCTTGGGACTCGTGTTCGCCCCGGTCGCACGGCGACATGTGAAGTCGATCGCGAGTTCCGCACGAGCCAGAGAGCACTTAATGTGCTCTCTGTGCGAGTCAGGACTGTCCGAGTAGGCGACTTCACATGCCGCCGTGCGACCGGGGCGAACACCCTTCAAAGATTTTCAAAAAAAGTTGTTGACGCGCGCGTAACGACTCGTCTAATATATCCCTTGCGCGATGGACCTGTAGCTCAGTTGGTTAGAGCGTCCGGCTGATAACCGGGAGGTCACAAGTTCGAATCTTGTCAGGTCCACCACTTTCTTTCGCAATAAACACCCCAGCGAGAGCCGAGTCGCCGCTGGGGTGTTTATTACTGTCTCCGTGGGGGTTTAGCTCAGCTGGGAGAGCGCGGGCTTTGCAAGCCTGAGGTCAGGGGTTCGATCCCCCTAACCTCCACCATGATGGACCTGTAGCTCAGTTGGTTAGAGCGTCCGGCTGATAACCGGGAGGTCACAAGTTCGAATCTTGTCAGGTCCACCATCAAAACTGTGAAGAGCCCTGGGGCGTTGCCTCGGGGCTTTTTTCTTACCTACTGAAAGTAGTCAAAAAAGCCCCGTCCCAAATTAACTACTTTGATTTTGTGTGCTGTGCGAAAGATTGGGTAGTATAGCTATTCAATGCGGCGGGCTGCCGCGTGTTAACCGCTACGTACCGGAGGTGTTCCATGGTTCGCGTCGACATAGAGACCATCGTCATGGCCGCCGGTCCCGTGCCATCGCTTATCGTACTTCGTGAGCGCAGCAGCAAATCGGACTCGCCCGCGCCGCTGCGTTCCCTTTCCATTCAGACTGGTTCGTTTGAAGCTGCTGCCATCAGCCGCGGCATCGATAGCGGCCGCGCCGAGCGCCCGATTACCCATGACCTGCTGCTCGATACCGTTGACGCCCTGGGCGCCAAGCTCGAGCGCATCGAGATCGTTCGCGCCGAGCCGCCGGTGTTCTACGCGACGATCGTCGTACTGGCCGATGGCGAGGAGCGCAAGATCGACGCCCGCCCCAGTGATGCCATTGCCCTTGCCGTGCGCAGCAATGCCCCCATGTTTGTGGAGGACGACATCATGAATCGCCTGGGCACTGTTTCCACCCACGCCGAGGATGTCGACGACGAGCAGGAGTTCGAGAAGTTCGACGAGTTCGTCCATACGCTCTCCCCCGATGATTTCTAAATGTCTGGCACGCGAGCGGAGAGGTCGCTGATGGGTACCCGCGTATCGGCTGAGGCGGCGGCCATTGCGCGCGAGGCCCAGATGCGCTCGGAGGCTTCTGAGGCGGCTCGCATTGCCTATGTGACGCAGGCCCGCACGCTTCGCGAGCGCCGCGGCTCGTTTATCAAGATGGTTGTCGTCTCCGCCCTTGTCGCGGCAATCTGCTCGCGCCTTCGTGGTACAGTTGGTGCGCTTGGGTTTTCGATTTCAACAGGCTTGGTAATCTGGGGTGTGGTCGATGCGGTCATGCTGACCAACCAGATCAAGGTACTCGACAAGCGCGCGATGGATATGATGCGCGCCCGCGACGCTGCCGCCAAGATCGCTGCCGAGGCACAGGAACTGTAACGACGCCAGACTCGATGGGAAGGTCTAAAGATGGCACAGGATATGCAGGACGCCGGTAACGTCTCCGCCGAGCTCGACGCCATGGTGTGCGATCTGATCGGCGCGTTCTTGGACGACCTTGCCGCCGGCGAGAATCCGGGCGTAGTTGTGGCGATCGAGGACGCTGCTTCCAACCGATATCTGGCGGCGCTCGACGAAGATGGCGAGGAGGCATGCCTCGAGGCTGCCACCAACTTTATCTCCGAGCACAAGATGGGTCTTAAGGACGAGGGGCTGGGCCGCATCGCCCGCTATGCCATCGGCTACACCGGTTGTGTCGAAATTGACGGCGGCTATCACGACGCCCTGCTCGTGAGCTTCTTCGAAACCACGCTCGAGAGCGGTTTTTCGGCATATGTGCTGTATGAGGGCATGGGCGCCGGCGATGGTTTTATGTGGAGCGACCCTGAACCTGCAGGTGAGGAAACCCCTCTCATCTAAAATCGCTAAAATAAACGAGTTTTCGGTAAAAGGCTCAATATTCTCGCCGAGCGTTGCATTGCTGGGTGGGTCGCATACGCGTGCCGGTTGTATATAGATAGAAGATAGGGGAACTACATGCGCGTAGACAATCTGAGGAACATCGCCATCATCGCTCACGTCGACCACGGCAAGACGACGATGGTCGACAAGCTCCTGCGTGCCACGGACGCCTTCCGTGCCAACCAGCAGGTCGAGGACCGCGTCCTGGATTCCAACGACCAGGAGCGCGAGCGCGGCATTACGATTCTCGCCAAGAACATCTCTATCGAGTACAAGGACGTCAAGATCAACGTCATCGACACCCCGGGCCACGCCGACTTTGGCGGCGAGGTCGAGCGCGTGCTGCGTATGGCCGACGGCGCCCTGCTGCTGGTCGACGCTTTTGAGGGCCCCATGCCCCAGACCCGTTTCGTGCTGCGTCACGCTATCGACACCGGCCTCAAGATCATGATCGTCATCAACAAGATCGATCGTCCGGGCGCCAACCCCGAGAAGGCCTACAACGACTGCCTGGACCTCATGGCCGACTTGGGTGCCACCGACGACCAGCTCGAGTTCGCCATGGAGCACGTGGTCTACGCCAGCGCCATGAATGGCTTTGCCCGCCTTGACCCCAACGACGGCAACATGGACATGTACCCGCTGCTCGACATGATCATCGACGACATGCCCGCACCCGAGGTTGACGAGAACGCCCCGCTCGCCATGCAGTGCGTGACCATCGACCACTCCAACTTCGTCGGCCGTATCGGCATCGGCCGCGTGTACTCCGGCACCATCCACCAGGGCGACCAGATCCTGGTTGTCAAGAACGACGGCTCCAGCGCCACCGCTACCGTCAAACAGCTCTTTACCTTCGACTACCTGGGCCGCACCGAGTGCCAGGAAGTCGGCGCCGGCGACATCGCTGCCGTCGTGGGCATCGACCGCACCGATATCGGCGATGTCTACACCGATCCCGAGAACCCCGTTGAGCTCGAGCCCATCGAGATCGACCCGCCGACCCTGTCCATCGTCTTTGAGGCTTCGACCTCCCCGCTCGTCGGTCGCGACGGCGACATCGTTGGTGCCCGTCAGCTCAAGGAGCGCCTGTTCAACGAGGCCGAGAACAACGTGACCATGAAGATCGAGGAGCTCGAGGACAAGAGCGGCGTCGAGGTCTCGGGCCGCGGCATCCTGCACCTGTCCGTTCTGATGGAGTCCATGCGTCGCGAGGGCTTTGAGTTCCAGGTTGGCCGTCCTCGCGTTCTGTTTAAGAAGGACGAGAACGGCAACAAGATGGAGCCCGTCGAGCAGGCCGTCGTCGAGTGCCCGGACGAGTACTCGGGCAAGGTCGTTGAGGTCTTCGGTACCTCCGGCGGCATCATGACGAGCATGGATACCTCGGGCATCGTGACGCACCTCGAGTTTAAGATCCCGACCCGCGGCATCATGGGTCTTAAGAACCGCATCATGAACGTCACCCACGGCGAGGGCGTGTTCTACCACACCTTCCTGGAGTATGGTCCCTACGCCGGCGAGATCGGCAACCGTCAGAACGGCGCCATGATCTCCATGACCACCGAGAAGGCCGTTGCCTACGCTCTGGGTACGCTGCAGGAGCGCGGCCAGCTGTTTGTTGAGCCGGGCACCGAGTGCTATGAGGGCATGATCGTGGGCGAGCGCAGCAAGGCTGGCGACATGGTCGTCAACATCGCCCGTACCAAGAACCTGGGTAACCAGCGTTCCTCGACCTCCGATATCTCCGTCCAGCTGGTGCCGCCTCGCACCTTCTCGCTGGAGGAGGCGCTGGAGTACATCGCCGACGACGAGCTGGTCGAGATCACCCCCAAGAACATTCGCCTGCGCAAGCGTTTGCTCAACGCCACCGACCGCAAGAAGGCTGCCGTCCGCGCCGGCCAGGTCAACAAATAAGCGCTGGGCTTTATAGCGTCTAACAAGAAAGGGCGTCGACCGCGATGGTCGGCGCCCTTTTTGGTGCAAGGGGGACGGGTTAGTTTGCATCACAGCTGGGGCGACTATCCCTCCGATTGGCTTCCCAGCCAAAGTAAAGTTGTTTAAACATATACATAATTCCACTGAATATAGCCGGTATGATGCAAAACTGTTAACAGATAAATATCAACTGGTATTAAATTAAAAGACCTATTGACCTGCGGTTTACATGATTGGTATCTACATATTATTTTATGCATTGTGGCATAGACGAACCGTCTTAGAAGGTGCTCCCCAATGGGTTCTTGCAATGCGCTAGGTAGGTTCTCGTTGATGTTGGGGCTTGTGTTCGATCCGACGATTCGCCGTATTCCACACTGTGTTGTAGGAATTAGGGGACAACTATGGACGCACACCGCTCACGGTCGCTGGGTATGGCGGCTCTGATTTTCATTTTGATTTGCCTCACCGCCGCAGTGTTTTACGGTGCGGCCCTCGTGCGCGCCGAGGATGCGACGCCGCCGACGCCGATTGCGATTGATGAGAAGACAGCGAGCGTTACGGTTAAGCTCTATACCGACGAGTATCGTACTCAGGAGCTAAAAGGTGCCGTGACCTCTGTATCAACCCTTTACGGGGCTTTTTCGGCAAATTTCAAAACTGGCGAGGCTCCTACGCCTGGGAACAATGTTGCCGTTTACAAGTTTCCTGACACCATAGCCGTCGACGATAACGCCGCTGTGGACCTTATGGCGGGAACGGGCACCGATGCCGTAAGAGCTGGCACATGGGAGATTAAAAACAACAAGGCCATCTTTACGTTCGACAAGGCGTGGCTCGCGAAAAACCCTGCGAACATCCATGTCGCGGCCAGCTTCTCGTTCCAGCTTAAAAACAAGGACGTTGGTTCTGGTGGCGTGACATCTGTCGTGTTCCCCGGCGTGGGGAAGGTCGATATTTCCACCAAGGACGGTAGCGTTAAGGGAGAGAAGTCGGGGGTTTTCTCTCAGGGCTCCAACGGCGTGGCCAAGGTCACCTGGACCGTTAAGCTCACCGTCGAGCCGTATGCCACAAGCGTTAAGTTCACCGATACGCTAGGCGAGAACTTCAGCTTTGTGGAGGGCAGCTTTAAGCTTGACGGCAAGACGATTGAATCGCAGCCAACAATCGAAGGTCAGACCGCGACCATCGAGAACTTGGGCAGCCTTCCCCGGGGTGTCCATACGATTACGTATGAAACCAAGCTGAAGAGTGACGTCTCCGTGAACAACGGCGAGTATATCAACGAACAGGGAGGCTCCAAAAACACGGCAGCGTGGGAATGGGGCGGCCCTAACGATCGCCAGAACGGCACGGCCACGGCTGCTCCTAGTCAATTTCGTTATGACATGATCAACAAGTCCAACGGCTCGGGCACGTCGTCGGACATCAAATGGACGGTCAGGCTCAACCAAGGCGAGCTTAAGGCTGACATGAGTGGCTACAAGTTCACCGATAAGTTGGACGCTAAACAAACGTATACGGGGAGTTACACGGTTTACAAAGGTACGTCGGAATCGGATGGAGCCAAGATCTACGAGCGTGCTCTTGATTCGTCGAAAGATACCTTTTCCTATACGTTCCCGGACAACCTTAACGATAAGTACGCCACCTACTGCATCGTTTATCACACCAGGATGAACGATACGAATTCCTATGACACCGTGCACAACAATGCGACTATCGAGCATGAAGGCCGCGTCTCGGGAGCAGCCGAAGGCAAGTTTACGCCGCAGCTGATGGGTACGCCGATCACCAAGAGGCGCGTGAGCTCCGACGAGGCCGGGACGACGGGCAGGGCGACGTGGGAGACGAAGGTCGCGCTGAAAGCGATCGTTAATGCGGTCCATCCGGACAAGGTGACGGTGAAGGATACGTTTCAGTCGGCGTGGTCGCAAAATCTCGGCATCGACGTAGATTCCATTTCCATCACAATCGGCGAAACTGTGCTGAAACGGGGCCAGAACGCTGACTGGGACCTGACGGCCAACTGGACGGTCGGTGGAACAAAAAGAAATTTCAACCTTGATATAAATGTGAACGACAAGGTAAAGGCCGCCCTCGAGAACGAGGACTACGCCGTCATCACCTACACCACCACGTCCGATGCGTTGCCGGGCTGGTACTCGAACTTCGCGTCGGTCAGTGCGTCGGGCCTGAACCTTCAGCGGCAGTACACCGACCTCGTTATGTACGTTGTCAACAAAGAAACGACGCCTGCGGTCGAGAAGCCGGAAGCGGAGTCGAAGGTGTCTTGGAGCGAGAGCTTCGACTGGAGCTCCGTCGACGGCTCGGCAGAGAAGGGTGCTTGGCTCGTCGACTGGACAGTGTACGCGAACCGCCAGCAGGGCAACAAGGGCGCAAATGGTGAGTACGAATACTACGGAGCCGGAAAACTCGGCAACAAACCTCTGAATATTGTCGACACCCTTCCGGACGGTATGAGCTACGTTGTGAATTCCGCCAAATACACGCTCGTGCAGAATCCCTACGATCAGCATGCCGGCTACGGTAGCGGAAGCGAGGCGGAGACGATCATTTCGGGCAAACAGCTCGATGCCGGCAACGTGAAAAGCAACGGTAGCACGGTCACCTTCTCCATTCCTACAACAGAGCTTGGTGAATTTGCCGGTTACGCCAAGCTTACGTATCGGACGGCGGTCAAGCGAGGCAAGCTCGACACCTCTACGAACGAGGTGAAGTTCACTAATTCTGCCAGCGCTAAGTCGGGTGAGAAGGAGTTCAGCTCTGGCAGCGGAACCGTCACCATCAAGAACAACGTTATCAACAAGACCGGCGAGCGGGTCACTGACAGCAATCGCATCAAGTACACCATTCTGGTCAACAAGTCTGCGGTTGCCCTTAAGAGCGACACTGACATCCTCGAGCTCGTCGACACCATGGATGCCAAATGCACGTTGGCGCCGTCTACGCTTAAGGTCTATGAGCGGATGAATGGTGCCTGGTCACTGCTGGCTGATGAGGACTATTCATCGGAGATGGAGCAAGTCAAGGATGAATCTGGCTCGCGTACGAAGCTGACACTCAACGTGCCCGATAAGAAGTATCTCAAAGTCGAGTATGAGGTGATCCCGAGCGGAAATCCTGGCGATGAAGTTTCTCTTTCCAACACCGCCACGCTCACGGGGGTGACTGATGGCTCCGCGATCGATGATCAAAAATGGATTGTCAAGAGCGCTTCTGCTACCGCAGGTGGCAACGGCTACGGCATCACGATGACCAAATACGACGCCCAGCAGGTCGGCGCGACGCTCGAGGGTGCGGAGTTTACGCTCTACAGTGTGGCCATGGATGGCGCCGGTGAGACTGATGAGGAATTCCAGACTGCCAAGACCGATGGCAGCGGAAAAATCTCGTTCGGCACGAGCACCAAAAAGATGACTAATTGCGTGCTCTACAAGCTTGTGGAGTCGAAGGCGCCTGAGGGGTACGACACAACAAGCCCCACATGGATCATGCTCAAGGGCGATGCGACTACGGAGGAATATCAGGCCGCGCTTGAAAAGGCGAGGGACGTTGTCGGGAACGCAGAGATCATCGGCGATGCCGAGAAGGACAAGATTTGGATCTACGATAATCGCCTGACGGTATCCACGGAAATCAAAGCAAAGAAAGTGCTTGAAGGTGGAACCTTCAAGGAAGGACAGTTCTCGTTCGAGCTCAAGGACGGCGAGGGCAAGGTACTCCAGACGGTGACTAATGACGCCGAGAGGAACGTCTCTTTTCCCGTCGAGTACAACAAGGCGGGAACCTATACCTACAAGATCTCCGAGGTCGTTCCCAAGGACGCCGAGGGCAACGTCAAGGATCACATTACCTATGACACGACCGAGCACAAGGTTAAGGTTGTCGTGGCTAATGGCGACGGAAAGCTCGATGTCACCGTCACCTACGATAACGACTCTCCGACTCCACCGACCTTTACCAACAAGTATTCGACCACGCTTCCCGAGGCGGGCGGGGCTGGCTTGACTATGACGTATCTGGCCGGCGCTTCGATGCTGTGTTTTGCCGCGACGTGGATGCATGCTCGTCGTCATCGCGATCTGGATCGAGGTGGCCGTCGTGAGTAGGTTTTGCCGCCGCTTGCTGGCTGTCGCGACGATAGCCACGGTTGCCATCCTCTCTTTTGTGGTGTTGCCCGGGACGGCTCATGCTGTCGGTACCGGAGCTATTACGGTGGACGGTAAAGTTGCGACGCGGTATGACGCGTATCAGCTCTTTTCGGCGATCGTTGCCGACGATGCTGATGCCGACCAAAAAGTCGCAACTGACGTAACGTGGGCGAATGACGCCGTTCGTCAAGCTGTTCTCCCCGTGATTCATGATGCGGGGCTCGATAGCTCGGCATCGGGGGCACAAGAGGCTGCCGAATGGATGGATGTCGACGGACACATAACGACCGCGCTGACGGCAAAGCTTGCTCGTGCGATTTGCAATGCCGGCGCAACTTCCGTGGCCCTTAACGCGGACACGGCGGCCGAGCTGCCCTGCGGCTACTGGCTCATCGTCGCCGACGACGACGCCATCGCCCAGGGCGAGGCCGGCACCGCGCCGACCATGGCCCTGGTCGGTGGCAGCGCCGTCACCGTCAAGCCCAAGGCGGCGACCCCCAAGGTGTCCAAGCATGTGCTGGAGGACGGCACCGCCTCCTGGCAGAAGGCCGCCGACGCCACGGTCGCCGACGACCTGTACTGGCGCCTCTCGGCCACGGTCCCGGCCGGGCTCACGGCCTACGACACCTATACGGTGCGGTTCGTCGACACCATGGGCGCGGGGCTCGACCCCTCCAAGGTCGCCGCGAGCATGCATGTTTACGTGGCGGCGGGCGCGGACGGCGGCTTCGACGCCGTCTCGACCGGTAAGGACGGGCGCACCGGCACCGAGCCCGCGAAGGGTTGGACCGACATCACGGCCCAGTGCGGGGTCTCGGTCGACGGTAAGACCTTCACCGTGCGCACCGGCGACCTCATCGCCGCGCTCGGCGGGGCCGACGCCTTTACCGCGGGCGCCCGCGTGGTCGCCGTCTACAATGCGCCGTTGGGGGCCAACTGCAATCGAGGCGCCACCAAGGGCAACCCCAACGAGGTCTACCTGCGTTATCCGCGCTCTCCCCTCGCCGACCAGTCCGGCGACGCCGGATTCACCCGCACGCCGAGCGATGACGCGTGCGCCTACACCTGGGGACTCAGCCTCATCAAGCGCTCAAGCTCGGACGATAAACCGCTCGCGGGCGCCAAATTGCGCATCATCGATGACCGCGGGCGCATCCTAACGACCGACGGCTCGTGGTCGACGGATGCCGACGCGTGCGTCACCACGGGCGCGGATGGCCATGTGGAATTGAGCGGTGTTGACGCGGGTGCCTACACCGTCGAGGAGGTCGCGGCTCCCAAGGGCTACACCGCCTTTGAAGCCAAACGTACGGTGACGGTTACGGCCGAGGGATTGGACGTTAAACAGGTTGCAGTCGCGAAGCCCAAGGTGACCGTGTCGACCGAAAGCCCTCTGCGGGTTGATACCGCCGATGCCGGGACGGGTTCGATTGGGCTGTCGGTGCTCAACACCCCAAGCAAAGAAGCAAGTCGAGGCTTTATGCCCTCGACGGGAGATAGAACGTTGGTGCTAGTGGCGGTTTTGGCTGCCATCGGAGTGGCGGCTATTGTTGTCGCGCTCGTCATCAAGCGGGGAGGAGGTCGCCGTGAAAAATAATTATCCCCTCTGCTCAATGGCGAACTGCCTCCGTAGCGAGTGATGCGTAGGCCTACCGACCTGATGATCATTGGTTTTGAAAAAGTTACTAGAGAACCCTCCATGAAAAGCGGGGCACCCGGTCGATATGACCGAGTGCCCCGCCTCGTTTGTTGGTGCAAAGTAACCTGACCCCTTTGCACCGCCACAAAGGTGCCTGTCCCCTTTGTGGCGGTTGGTGGCTAAGCGGTGGGGAGTCCTGGCGTGTTAACCGGCTGCTGCGGCTTGAGGCGGGCGTTTCGCCAGATGATCTGGATAACGTAGCCGAGCATAAAGACAAAGGCCACGCCGCTGATGAAGCCGCCTACGAGGGGAAGCCCCGTGAGGGCGCCTACGATTATGCCGCCCACGGCTGCCATGGCGTAGCGGTTCTGGTTGTGTCCGACCATGCGGGCGAGTGCGCACCCCGCAAAGGCACTCGACACCAACGCAATGCCGATAACGCCGCACAAGAGTGTTCCGGCAAGCGACAGACCAGCGATAGAGATAATCAGCAGTAGGACGGCGGGGGCGATAGCAATCGTACCCAGAAGACCGCTCACCCACAGGGGTGTGGGGTGCTGGCGGAGCATGCCGGCGGCGCTGGCGGTCGCACGCGGGAAGACGAGCTCGAGTAGCAGGGCGACAAAGCAGGTGGAAAGCGCCGCGGCGACGATACCGCCGATGACATCGTTAACGGTGGAAGTATCTTCGTTCTCGGTACGGTCGATCTTGAGCGCACCGACCTCGGTTCCCGCGGCACGCTCGGGGTCCTCGGAGACGTGAGCGTTCACGGTGCCGGTGATGCGGGCGTTCTTGCCCAGGATGAGCTTGTCGGCCCAAACCTCGACATCGCCCTCGACGGTGCCATCGATGGTCACCGTATCGCCCGCGAGCGCTGCCGACTTGGTGGAGCCTCGCAGGGCAACCGTCTCGCCTATCGCGTAGAAACAGTTGGCGGTGCTGTCGGAATTGAGCACGACATGCTGGCCAGCGACGGTCACGCTGCCATCAACCGTGGTCTTGTCAATGTCGATGGTGCGTGCCGCCAGACGGACGGCGCCGCCCACTGTGCAGTCACGGATCGAGAGGGTATCGCCCGCGGCGATGATATCGCGGTCGATGGACACATCATCCAAGTTGAGGGCCTGACCTGCCCAGTACAGGTCACCTTCGACGCCGGACGGATTGGCGTCATTGTCGGTCGCAAGTACGTTTCCTGCGGTGTCCGTGCCGGCGAACGACGCCGTGGGAAGCACGGTGATCGCCAGCGCGATGAGCGCGAATAGGATGGTGATGCGGCCCCATGCTTTACGGCGCTGGGTCAACGGGAGTTGATTGCAGGGCATAGTGAATCCTTCGTTAGATACTCGGCATATACCTAACAGGGTACCAAACGCGTGGGCGCTCTAAAAGAACCTCTCGGTTGCATTTCGAAGGATGAGCCCGCGCTACCTACTTTTTGCGATGCAAAAAGCGCGCGATGTCTTCTTCGGTGGGGCTTTTGATGTCAAAGCGCAGCGAGAGCCAGCGCAGACCCATGGTCACGACAACGCATACGATCAGCGCGGCGACATTGCTCATGATGCCGCTCATAACGAGACACACGTAACTTGTCGATCCGGCGATGGCCGCGATGGCATAAAAGTTAGTGCGTTGGAAAATGCCCGGAACCACGCCCATAAAGCCGTCGCGCAGCATGCCGCCACCTACTGCGGTGAAGAAGCCCATCATGATGCAAACGACGGGCGCAAAACCGTAGACCAGTGCCTTGTCTGCGCCGGTTGCCGCATAGATGCCGACCGAGATGATGTCGAGCAAGGGGATGAGTTTTTCGGGCTTGTCGACGATTGCCGGGAAAATGTAGATGATGGCTGCCGTGGCGATGGAGAGCGGCAGCGCCATTGGCTGGTTGAGGATGTAGACGTTGCCCACCTGCAGCGTCATGTCGCGCAAGAGACCGCCGCCCAGACCGCAGACCACCGCGAGCGCGACCGCGCCCACCAGGTCGAGCTTGTGCTCGCGCGCAACCAACACACCCGAGATCGATGCAGCGACAACAGCGAACATCTCGAGCCAAAACGGAATAGCGACCATGGCATCCGAGGCATGTGAGGTAATGGTTATGGCGGCGACGACGGGCAAGATGGGGTCCTTTGGGTTGTGGGTTTAGACAATGCCCGTACATAGTACATGGTTGGCGGGCGTGGCGACCCTATTGCTCGGTAAACGGTCGGGACCGGGTATGGTCATAGGTTCCAAACATGTACATCAGCCTCCAAAGATGTCAAAAAATGTCGGTTTTGGATGGTGATGTACATGTTTTGGTGTGGCGCGCTGGGATGACGCTACTCGGAAGGCGTGTCTTCGCCTTGCGCGCTCTTCCAGTTGCGGATAAGTGCCTTGCGCAGTTCGTTTTGCTTTCGCTGGTACTCGGCGTCCGTGCAGCGGGGCATACCGAGTGCTTCGCGAATGCTGTTCATGGCGCGATGAAAGGCAAGTTGACTTGCGAACTGTGCCGAGGTGAGCGTAACGATTCGATATCCCATTTGGGAGAGTACGGCCTCTCGTTCCGCATCTGCGCCCTTGCGCTCGGTCTCGTCGTGAAAACCGCCCTTATATTCGATGCCGAGTTCTCTGCGCTGATAAGTAACAAGAGCGTCGATTTTGAGCGATCGGGCTTTTGTGCAATGCCAGAGACGTTGAGGGATTTCGAGCGGTTTGTTGAGTTCGATACCTCTGATACCAATGCCGCCTTCGCTTGTTGGGAGCGAGAGGGTGATGGACGATGCGGTCTCCATGGGCGAGGCTGAGTGGTCGTAGATGTGTCTGAGCGCGAGTCTGGCGCGTGTGGCACCGGGTTTGCCAGGGTGCCGATCGAGTAGCTCGACAATTTCGTCCTTGGAGGTGGTGGCTGGTTGCTCAGTGTAAGGGTCAGAGGAATTGAGCCCCATGCGATAGTCGCCGCAAACTTCGTAACCATACTCGAGGTATTCGATCCTATCCATCCACTCGGCAGCGAGCACGAAGGTGAAGGCTTCGTCGGTGATAAAGATGCCGGGCGTAAGCTCGTCAATATGGTCGTAGGGTAGGTTTTGGCCGAGAACGTGGCAGGTGACACCGTTGGTGCGAATTCGCTCGAAAGCAAATACTACGGAGATGTCGATAGTCTTGAGCATGGTGGACGGAATGCCGCAGTCGGTAAGTGCCTGCCGAATGCGCGCGACGCGTTGCTGGGTAGAGAGGCCCCGCACACCTATCTGGTAGTCGCGTTGTTCGACGGCTTGAACCAGGTTCCGCGGTGCATGATGGACGAGCCACGCCGTTTTATGCGAAATGAGAACAGGAGTATCCATTGGGGGCCTCTCGCTTCGAGCTGACACCAAACTCTTATGTCCGTTGAGGTGGGGAAATATACCGGATGCAAGCAAATCGACTCATGCTCGGTGCGCGTCGTATGCAAACGTGTACATCACACTCCAAAAACGACATTTTTTGACATCTTTGGAGGGCGGTGTACATGTTTGAGATATGGGCTGGGATCGACCACGATGGGGGCGTGGCTGAATAGGAGGGATGTTCAAATTTTGAGCTTTGCTCAAAATTTATCCGGTCGGCTTACGCCGACCGCGCTGCGCTAAAAACGCGCCACAGGCGCGTTTTCTTTACGCGTCGCGCCCTGGCGGGTTCGAATCCCTCCTCCTCCGCCGTATTTGCTTGTTAGAGACTCAAAACAAAAAAAGCTCCCATTCTTGGGAGCTTTCTCAACCAAAATGGCGGAGGAGGAGGGATTCGAACCCTCGTGACCTTATACAGGCCAAACGGTTTTCGAGACCGCCGCATTCAACCACTCTGCCACCCCTCCGCGTGGGGTAAAAACAAAGCAGGCTCGAAGGCCTGCTTTGGAATTAACTGGCGGAGAGTCAGGGATTTGAACCCTGGAGACGCTTTTGACGCCTACACGATTTCCAATCGTGCTCCTTCGGCCACTCGGACAACTCTCCGTTAAATGCGAAAGTCAGTATACACGAGGAATCGCAAAGTGCAAACAGAAAAGTTGGCATTTTTTAAAACGCTTGGCCGCGCTTGGCGTTGCAGTGGGGTTTGAGGTGCCAAAAAACGGCTTCCGACCAGCGTGGTTGATCAACTCAATTGTTTAAAAGGGGTATTCATAAGCGACTTGGCAATGAATTTAAAAATCTTTGGGTGGTGCTGTGGACCACTGGTATGTATTTCGCGACCACAACCATGTGCCCGTTGACCTGCGGCCTGGCTCAGCTTGTCCCCGCAGCGTCGTATCTTGTCCACAAATCCGTCAAGCATTTGGTCGGCATTTGGTTGGAATGCGCATGAAACGTCGTGCGAGTATGGACATATGTGGAGGTCATGAGGTTGTAGCTGCATATTCTTGCGGCATGGGAGGTTGAAAGATATTATTACCAAGTCTTTTCCTGCTTCAGGCGCACCTTCACGACCTGAAGCCACATTTGCCCAGAGGAGGTGACAATATGAAGGCTTATGAACTGCTGTTCTTTGTTGACCCGTCGCTCGACCCCGAGACTCGTCTCGCTGTTATGAAGCGTATCGATACCACGATCGCTGAGGGCGCTGGCAAGGTCGACTCCGTTGACGAGTGGGGCAAGCGCAAGCTCGCCTACGAGATCAACGACCTCACCGATGGTGACTACACCCTCATCAACTTCCACGCAGATCCTACCCAGATCGCCGAGCTTGATCGCGTCCTGCGCATCACCGACGCTGTGGTCCGCCACATGATCGTCCGTCGCGACGACCAGGAGTAAGACTGTCGTTTTGGACTGGGCTTGTGCCCCAAGAGGAAGTAGTGAGTTATGAGCATCAATCGAGTGAACATCACCGGTAACCTCACGCGTGATCCCGAGCTGCGCGCCACCGCCGGGGGAACCCAGGTTCTGTCCTTTGGCGTCGCCGTGAACGATCGTCGCCGCAACCCGCAGACTGGCGAGTGGGAGGACTATCCCAACTTTGTCGACTGCACCATGTTCGGCACGCGTGCCGAGGCCGTGAGCCGTTTCCTGGCAAAGGGAAACAAGGTCGCGATCGAGGGCAAGCTGCGCTACAGCTCTTGGGAGCGCGACGGCCAGCGCCGGAGCAAGCTTGAGGTCATCGTCGATGAGATCGAGTTTATGAGCTCCCGTGGTGGCCAGGGTGGCTACGATCAGGGCGGTTACGCCCCCGCAGCCCCCGCGCCCGCAGCACGTCCTGCCGCACCGGTGGCTACGCCGCCCGCGGTCGACGTCTACGATGAGGACATCCCGTTTTAAGGGCTGTTCACCTATTTTTGAGTGAGAGGCGGCTTCGGTTCGCCGAAGTTGCCAAACGAAAGGTATTTTGACATGGCTAATGATTTTTCTGCACGTCAGCCGCGTCGTAAGTACTGCCAGTTCTGCAAGGAGAACACTGAGTTCATCGACTATAAGGACACTCAGCTTCTCCGTAAGTACATGACCGACCGTGGCAAGATCAAGCCCCGTCGCGTCACTGGCGCTTGCACGCAGCATCAGCATGACATCGCCAACGCCATCAAGCGCGCCCGCGAGATGGCTCTCCTGCCGTACACCGTCCCCGTGGTTTCCTCTCGTGGCAACCGCGACCGCGGCTAAGAAGGGAGACGCATCATGAAGGTTATTCTTCTCGATGAGATCAAGGGCAAGGGCGGCGAGGGTGACGTCGTAGAGGTCGCTCAGGGTTACGCTGAGAACTTCCTGTTCCCCAAGAAGCTCGCTGTTGCCGCCACCAAGGGCAACCTCAAGCAGCTTGACGAGCGTCGCAACAACATCGCCAAGCGCGAGGCCGTCCGTCTGGCTACCGCCAACGAGACCAAGGCTGCCTTCGAGGGCAAGATGGTCACCGTTGACGTCAAGGTCGGCGACGAGGGCATCCTCTTTGGCTCCGTTACCGCCGCTATGATCGCTGACGCCATCAAGGCTCAGCTCGGTATGGACATCGACCGCAAGCGCGTCGAGCTCGGTAAGCCCATCAAGGTTGCCGGTGCCCACACCGTTGCTATCTCGCTGTACCGCGAGATCAAGGCCGAGGTTGTCGTTCTCGTTGGCGTTACCGCCGAGGAGCTCGCTGCCGAGGCTGAGGCTGAGGAGACCGCTGAGGTCGCCGAGGCCGAGACCGCCGAGGTCGAGACTGAGGCTGCTGCCGAGTAGCATTTGCTGCAACGCAACAATCTTGTTCTAAGAAGGGCGCTCTGGGAGACCAGGGCGCCCTTTTGTTTTCTACGCTTGGCGAGCGTCATGGCAGGCGTTGCGGTGAAGTCCCACATGTGGGACCGTTCATCCGTTTCGTTCGGTGATGATTGCCGGGGCGCGGCCCGTTTTGGGGCTGTGGCTGATACTATGGATGCTCGCAAGCGATATGAATGAGGATGCTCATGGCATACGACGATAGGGAGACGGGGCTGACGGTCGAGGACCGTGGCTCCAAGTTGGGTCTCCCTCAAAACCAAGATGCAGAGGCCAATGTACTGGCCGCCATGCTGCTGTCGCCCGAGGTGGTCGAGGAGGCCCAGGTCGAGCTGCAGCCCGATGACTTCTACCGGCCCATTCATAAGACCATCTATACCGCGATGGTCGATATGTACAACAGCCGCATTCCCATCGACTCCATCTCGCTGATCGATTACCTGAGAAGCATCAACAAGCTCGATGCCGTGGGCGGCGAAGCGTACATTTTGGAGTTGATGGGTCAGACCTTGTCGCTCGTCAACTGGCAGCACCATGCCGCCATCGTCCGTCGCGACTCGATGCTGCGCGAGCTGATCGGCGCCACCAACGAGATCAACGCGCTGGCATATAATGCCCCCACCGACACCAAAGAGGTCGTGGAGCTAGCCGAGAGCAAGCTGCTCAAGGTTACGGCGCGCGAGGTCAAGTCGAGCTACAAGACGCTGACCGAGTTTATGGTTGAGGCCTATAACGAGGCCGAGGAAGTGTGTCAGGCCGGTGGCCAGGCTGCGGGCGTGCCCACGGGCTTCCCGTCACTCGACCGCATGCTCATGGGCTTCCGCGAGGGCCAGCTCATCATTATCGGCGCCCGCCCTGCTGTGGGTAAGACGTCGTTCGCCCTGAATCTGGCGCTCAACGCTGCCGCTGCCGGTTATACCGTCGGCTTCTTCTCGCTGGAGATGTCGGGCAAGGAAATTGCCCAGCGTCTGATTTGCGCCTACGCCATGATCTCGATCAGTGACTTCCGCATGGGCCGCATTAGCCCCGAGCAGTGGGCCAATATCAACGAGGCCACGCAGACCTTGTCCAAGCTCGATATTCTGATTGACGATACGCCCGGCACCACAGTGACCGAGATTCGCGCCAAGAGCCGCCGCATGCTCCATAACAAGGAGAAGGCAATCGTCATCCTGGACTACCTGCAGCTGGTGAGTCCTCCGCCGGGACGCCGCTCCGAGAGCCGTACCGTCGAGGTTTCGGAGATGTCGCGTGGTCTGAAGATCATGGCCAAGGAGCTCAAGATCCCGCTCATCGCGCTGTCGCAGCTCTCGCGTCAGGTCGAATCCCGTACCGGCAAGCGCCCGCAGCTTTCCGACCTTCGTGAATCGGGCTCCATCGAGCAGGACGCCGATATCGTCATGTTCTTGGACCGCTCCGCCGACGAGGCCGAGGCCTCGCGCGACGATCGACCCGACGAGGGCGTTACGCGTATCGTCGTGGCCAAGAACCGTTCGGGCCCGATCGGCGACGTCGATCTGATGTTCCTGCCGGCATCCACCAAGTTCTATGAGCTTGATGGGGCACATGCCGAGGAGTAGGACAGGCGCCCGTTGCACGGGTATACTGGGAATGTTTTGTGCTTCTGCGTGCCGGCGTGGCGCGTAGACAGTCCATGAATGTAAGGAGTAAACATGCCGTCAACCGTTTTGGTCGGTGCCCAGTGGGGCGATGAGGGCAAAGGTAAGATTTGCGACCTGGTCGCCGGCGACTTCGATGCCGTCGTGCGCTACTCGGGAGGCAACAACGCCGGCCACACCATCGTCGTCAACGGCAAGAAGTACGGCCTGCACCAGGTGCCCTCCGGCATCATGTATTCCGATCACGTGTCGGTGATCGGTAACGGCTGCGTCGTCAACCCCAAGGTTGTCCTTGAGGAGATTGACATGTTCGAGGCCGACGGCATTACCACCAAGAACCTCAAGATCAGTGGCAACGCGCACGTCATCATGCCGTACCACATCGATCTGGATGGTGCTTTTGAACAGAAGCTCGGCAAGAAGAACATCGGTACCACCAAGCGCGGCATCGGTCCGTGCTACCAGGACAAGATGGCCCGCATCGGCCTGCGCATGCAAGACATGCTGGACGAGGCGCTATTCCGCGACAAGCTGGAGACCGCTCTTGCCCGCGTGAATCCCGAGCTCGAGCTCATCTACCACCTGCCCACCTACACCGTGGACCAGATCTGCGATGAGTACCTGCCCATGGCCGAGCGCCTGCGCCCCTACATCACCGAGACGAGCCTGCTGCTCAACAACATGATCGACGAGGGTAAGGACCTGCTGTTCGAGGGCGCCCAGGCAACGCTACTCGACATTGACCACGGCACCTATCCGTACGTGACGTCTTCCAACTGCACCGCCGGCGGCGCCATCACCGGCTCCGGCGTCGGTATGAAGAATGTCGACCGCGTGCTGGGCGTCATGAAGGCCTATATCACCCGCGTCGGTTCGGGCCCCATGCCCACCGAGCTTTCTTATGAGTCCGAGGCCGGCCATACGCTGACCGAGGAAGGCTATGAGTACGGCGTGACCACCGGCCGCCGCCGTCGCTGCGGTTGGTTCGATGGCCCCATCGCCAACTACGCCTCGCGTGTCAACGGTCTCACCGATATCGCCCTGACCAAGCTCGACGTGCTTTCGGCCTTCGACACCATCAAGGTGTGCGTTGCCTATGACGTCGATGGCGAGCGCTACACGAGCGTGCCCGAGCACCAGGTGCGCTTTGAGCATGCCAAGCCCATCTACGAGGAGCTCCCGGGCTGGAAGTGCGACATCACCGGCTGCCGTAGCTTTGAGGAGCTGCCGCAGGAGGCTCAGGACTACGTGGCGTTTATTGAGGATCTGGCACACACCCGCGTGACGTTTATCGGCGTCGGCGCCGGTCGCGAGCAGATCATCAACCGATTCTGGAAGTAATCGGCGTTATTTGGTTATTGCGATATACCCCTTCGCAGCCCGGATGGGCGGCTGAGGGGTATATTTGCTTGTAATGGGCCCGCTTGGTTGGCGGGCCGTTCATCCATAGAGGAGGCACCCTTGAAGGCGGACACTCAAACCATCGACATCCTGTTGTTGGGCAGCGGCGGCCGCGAGCATGCTCTGGCAGCCAAGCTCGCAGCATCACCGCGCGCCGGCAAGCTCTACATCGCGCCGGGTAACGGCGGCACCGCGAGCTGCGGCGAGAACGTGGTTCTCGACGACTGCGATCCTGCGGCCGTGGCGGCGTTTGCCCAGAGCCACGGATGCGGACTCGTGGTGATTGGCCCCGAGGCTCCGCTCGTGGCGGGCGCGGCCGATGCCGTCCGCGCGGCGGGTATCCCGTGCTTTGGCCCAGGTGCCGAGGGTGCCCAGATGGAGGGCTCCAAGCTGTTCTCCAAGCAGCTCATGGAGCGCGCCGGCATCCCGACGGCCGCCTACGGCTCGTTTACTGACGAGGCTTCGGCTCTTGCCTATGTGCGCGAGCAGGGCGCTCCGCTGGTCGTGAAGGCTGACGGCCTGGCCGCTGGCAAGGGTGTTATCGTGGCGACTGAGCTTTCGCAGGCCGAGGAGGCCGTGCGCGAGTGCTTCGGTGGCACCTTTGGCGATGCCGGCAACACCGTTGTCATTGAGGAGATGCTGGTTGGCCCCGAGTGCTCGCTGCTGGCCTTTACCGACGGCAAGACCGTTCGCCCCATGGCTACCTCGCAGGACCACAAGCGCGCGCTTGAGGGCGATCTTGGCCCCAATACGGGTGGCATGGGCGTCTACAGCCCGGTGCCTATCGTGACCGACGAGGAGCACGCCACCATGGTGGCGGTCATGGAGCAGACCGTGACGGAGCTCGCTGCCGAGGGCATCGACTACCGCGGCTGCCTGTACGGCGGCTTTATGCTCACCCCCACCGGCCCCAAGGTGCTGGAGTTTAACGCCCGCTTTGGCGACCCCGAGACGCAGGTCGTGCTGCCGCGCCTCAAGAACGACCTGGTCGAGGTTATGCTCGCCTGCGCCAACTGCGAGCTTGATCAGATTGAGCTCGACTGGCGCGACGAGTGGGCTGTGGCTGTTGTCCTGACGAGCGCGGGCTACCCCGGCAGCTACGAGAAGGGCAAAGTCATCACCGGTATTGCCGACGCCGAGGCCATGGAGAACGTGACCGTGTACCATGCCGGCACCGCCGTGGTGGACGGTCAGCTCGTGACCAACGGTGGCCGCGTGCTTGCCGTGACCGCGCTGGGCGACACGTTTGAGAACGCTCGCAACCTTGCCTACGAGGCCTGCGAGAAGATTGATTTTGAGGGCAAGACCCTGCGTCATGACATCGGTCTGCGCGCGCTGCGTGGCCGCGACGCCTGGGATGCCTAAAGTCCGAGAGGGATGAGACGGATGGACGAAAAGAACGAAGAGCTCGTGGACGCGCAGATCGTCGAGGAAGATAGCCGCGCGTACGGACACGCCGAGGACGAGCCGGGTGGTGAGGTTGTCGACGAGCCGATGCTGGTGCTGGGCGATGACGACCCGCACGATGCCGAGCTGCACGAGAAGATTCTTTCGGAGGAGTGTGCCTGGAAGGGCAAGATCCTCGACGTCCACCGTCTTGAGGTTGAGCTGCCCAACGGTCACCGCAGCGCCCGCGATATCGTTCGCCATCCGGGTGCGGCGGCCGTTGTGGCACTGACCGAGAGCGGCAAGATCGTACTGGTGCGTCAGTACCGCACCGCCATCGACCGCGTGACGGTCGAGATTCCCGCCGGCAAGCTCGATCCGGGCGAGGACCCGCTCGATTGCGCCAAGCGCGAACTGCACGAGGAGACGGGCTTTAGGGCTGGTCGTATTCGCTTTTTGACATCGATTGTCACGTCCTGCGGTTTTTGCGATGAGATTATCCACATCTACCTGGCTACCAAGCTCGAGTTTGATGCGCCCAACCCCGATGATGACGAGTTTGTCAACGTGGACCTGGTGCCGCTGCACGAGCTGATCGACGCCGTACTCGACGGCAAGATCGAAGACGCCAAGACCGTCGTAGGCGCCTTGGCCTGCGATAGCATCGCGCACCGCCTGGGTGGGGCCGATCTTTAACGAGCGGGGATGATCCCGCAGGTTTGTGTAAGTCAGCGAAAGTGCTCCATTTGAGACAAGGTGGCCTAAAAGAGGAGGGAAGCGTATGGATATACGCGACCGACGATTGAAGGCCAGATTGTTCAAATGGAGCACTTGCAGCGTCGAGACGAAACGCGGTTTGGTAAAACCGCGTAAGGTGATTATGCTGAAGAGGTTTCTTTCGTATTACAAGCCCCAGATGGGGCTTTTTGTTGCTGATACTGTTTGTGCTTTGGTGCTTGCCGCCATTGACCTGGCGTTCCCCATTATCCTGCGCAATTTGACCGGCGGGCTATTTACTCAGGGTCAGGCTGCCATTATGCAGGCGCTCGGCATGATCGCGGTGGGCTTGGTGCTGATGTATGCCGTCCGCTGCGCCTGCCGCTATTTTGTGAGCTATTGGGGTCACGTGATGGGCGCGCGTATGGAGTCCAAAATGCGCGAGGACCTGTTCGACCAGTATGAGCGCTTTAGCTTTGCATACTTCGACCGCAACAGCTCGGGCGACATGATGAGCCGCGTGGTCAACGACCTGTTCGATATCTGCGAGGCGGCGCATCACGTGCCCGAGTGGATCATCATCTGCGGCATCGAGATTATCGGCTCGTTTGTGATCCTCTTTACCATCGCCCCGGTGCTGGCGCTCGCCATGGCCGTGGTGACGGCGGCGTTTGCGGTCATCATGTTTTGGCAAAACATGCGTATGCGCGAGGTCTTTAGCGACAACCGCAAAAAGATCAGCGGCATCAATGCGCAGCTGCAGGATTCGCTGGCGGGCATGCGCGTGGTCAAGAGCTTTGCCAACGAGGAGACCGAACGCTTCAAGTTCCGCGCCTCCAACAATCGCTATCTTTCGTCCAAGGAGAACATGTATCACGCCATGGGCGTCTATACCGCGACGTATGGCCTGCTCTCGGGTGTGCTCTATGTGATCGTGGTGCTGCTGGGCGGCTGGCTGGTCGCGCAGGGACAGCTGCAGGCGGTCGATATGGCGACCTTTGCACTCTATATTTCGCTGTTCTGCACGCCGCTCGAGACACTCGTCAATTCGGCCGAAACGTATCAGAAGGCTATCGCCGGCTTTAAACGTATGGACGAGGTGCTCTCGACCGCGCCGGATATCCAGGACAGGCCGGGCGCTACGGATCTGCAGGTGACTGCCGGCGCCGTGGAGTATCACGACGTGTGCTTTAACTACGAGGATGTCGAGCTGGGCGAGGGCTATGCCGACGAGCGTCCCGTTATCGACCATATGGACCTGTCCATCAAGCCCGGGCAGACCATCGCTTTGGTTGGCCCTTCGGGCGGCGGCAAGTCCACGACCTGTTCGCTGCTGCCGCGCTTTTATGACGTGGCTACCGGATCCATTAGCATCGACGGTCAGGACGTGCGCGATGTGACGCAGCAGAGCCTGCGCCGCGCCATCGGCCTGGTGCAGCAGGATGTCTACCTGTTTGACGGTACGATTGGCGAGAACATCGCCTACGGCAAGCCGGGCGCTACGGCAGAAGAGATCGCCGAGGCCGCCCGTCGCGCCAACATCGATGCCTTTATCGAGTCGCTTCCGCAGGGCTACGACACCGTGGTGGGCGAGCGCGGCAGCCGTCTTTCGGGCGGGCAGAAGCAGCGCGTTGCCATCGCGCGCGTGTTTCTCAAGAACCCCAAGATCCTGATTTTGGACGAGGCGACGAGTGCTTTGGATAACGAGAGCGAGGAGGCGGTGCAGGAGTCACTCGAAGAGCTGGCACGCGGCCGCACCACGATTATCATCGCCCACCGTCTTTCGACCATTAAGCATGCCGATGAGATTGCGACCGTTGAGCATGGTCGCGTTGTGGAGCGTGGCACGCACGAGGAGCTTCTCGCCCGTGGCGGCACCTATGCCCGTTACTATCGAATGCAGTTCGAAGGTACGCGTGCGCACGAGCTCGACTGATTGATATGACAGGAAGTTTATGGCTGACAAGAACCCTTTGACTCCGGAAGAAGTGACGGAGCTATTCTCCGAAATCGATGCATCCGGCGTCTTGGATCCCACGCTCGCCAAAAAGCGTACCGAGCGCATGCGTGAGAAGGAGGCTGCGGCCAAGCGCGGTGACAAAGCGGCGCTAGCGCAGCTGCGCAGCGAGGACCGCGCGAGCCAGGCAAAACATATCGACCCGCTGTCCGAGGACGATCCTTCGGGCTCGCAGGTGAGCCATACCATTACGAAGACCGCGATGGCCGTGGTCATCGGTATTTTGGTGCTGATCGTGGGCATGCAGATTGGCTACGGCGTGATGCGTCGTCTGAACACCGCCAACCTGTCCGAGAGCGTTTCGGTCGATACCGTTTCGACCGCGCTCAAGGGTGGACTTGAATGGGGCAACGGCTTTACGCAGTTCCCGCTCGACTTTACCGTCGATGAAGCCGATGAACGCACGGGCACGGTCGAGGTGACGGTGTTGGACACGTCTTCTGCCAACGAGCTCGAGCTGCTGTCCAACGGGCAGATTCAGGCCGCGGCGCTTGCGACCAACGCGTTGCTCAACGATAAGATCGACCGCGTGGTGTATAACGTTCACGACTATATCGACGAGGATAGCAACATTCAGCACGATTCCTTCTTTGGCATGTTCCCCGCGCGCGGCCACCAGAGCGCCATTTTGACGTTCGTGTGGACCAAGAGCTCATCCAACGCCACGAGTATCGACTGGAAGATGCGCATCGTGAGTATGGATGACACCATCGCCGAGCGCATTCAGAAGCAGGTGAACTCGGTGTCGTCGTTGATTGAGGACCCGGTGGTGAGCCAGACCAAGATTGACGAGGAAAAAGCCGAGCGCGATCTGGAGCATCGTCTGCATGGCCGCGAGATTTTCCGTGGCGGCAAGCCCGATCGCACACCGTCCGAACTGCTGGAGCAGGACAAGAAAAAATAAGACGCCATCATCCCGCGTGAGCCACAAGCCCCGCGGGATGATTTTTCTGGGACGGGGGTTAAAAAACATTATGCATAGAAAGTCATAATTATCATTTCGTAAACATTTCGATGAAATTAACGCCATGAGGCATGCTTGCGGTTACAATACCGCGAGGCCTAACTACACACCTTTAAGCCGGTTCTGTGAGACCGGGAAGGAGAATTATGGCGAACAACCATACCGCGGGCGCTGCCGCCCGCACCTTCGCGCCCAGCGAGCTTTGCCAGCGTATGCTGGCCAAAACCAGCAAGGGCACCTGCGGTCCCTGCATCCTGTATCTTGAGGATGGGACCATTTTTTATGGACGTGCATGCGGCGCCGAGGGCACCGCGACCGGCGAAGTTTGCTTCAACACCTCGCTCGAGGGCTACTTTGAGGTCATGACCGACCCGAGTTATGCCGGCCAAATCGTAACCATGACCTATCCGCAGATCGGCAACTACGGTATCGACGAGACCGACGTCCAGTCGGCCTTCCCCGGCGACGCCGTGCGCCCTGCGAGCGCTCCGGCCATGCGCGGCATGATCGTTCGCGACATGTGCGCCACGCCTTCTAACTGGCGCTCGGCCGTCAGCGTGCCGGAGTACCTGCGCGCTCACGGCATCGTCGCTATCGAGGGTGTCGACACTCGCGCCCTGGTGCGCCACCTGCGCGACAATGGTTCCAAGATGGGCATTATTTCGACCGAGATCTTCGACGTCGACGAGCTTGCCGAGCGTCTGGCCGCAGCGCCCACGCTGGTAGGCGAGAACCTGGTCAAGACCGTAAGTTGCCCCGTACCTCACGAGTTTGTGGCTGCCGACCTGCCTGCCACGCATGACTTTGCGCTTACGGCTGCCGCTCCTGCCCGTCACAAAGTGGTCGCCTACGACTGCGGTGTGAAGCGCGGCATTCTGGAGGGTCTGGTCCGCGCCGGCTGCGACCTTACCGTCGTGCCGTGGGATACGCCCGCGAGTGAGGTGCTCGACATGAATCCCGATGGCGTCTTTTTGTCCAATGGTCCCGGCGACCCCGACGCCGTGGTGGAGACCTACGAGCAGGTGCAGCAGCTGATCGGCAAGGTGCCGGTCTTTGGTATTTGTCTTGGTCACCAGATGATCAGCCTGGCCTGCGGCGCTCAGATGGAAAAGCTTAAGTTCGGTCACCGCGGTGGCAACCAGCCGGTCATGAACCTGGTAAGCCGTCGCGTGGAGATTACCGCGCAAAACCATGGCTTTGGTCTGCTGTTCCCCAGCTTGGGCAAGCTTGTCCCCGAGTTTTCCGGCGGCGAGACCGAGCATGCGGCCGATGGGGATCTGCGCGTCTGGGTGCGCCGCGGCATCGCGCCAGTCGTGATGAACGAGCGCTTCGGCCGCATTCGCCTGACGCATGTGAACCTCAACGACGGCACCGCCGAGGGCATCCAGCTGCTCGACGCGCCGTGCTTCTCGGTGCAGTACCACCCCGAGGCCTCGCCCGGACCCACCGATGCCCACTATCTCTTTACCGCCTTTACGCGACTCATGGACGGCGAGGAGAACTACCTGGACATCGACACCGCGAAGGACCGCCTGCAGGGCTGGAACTTTGCCGACAATGGTTCCGCTGCGACCGAGACCGAGGAGAACTAACATGCCGAAACGTACTGACATCAAGCGTATCCTCGTCATTGGTTCGGGCCCCATCGTTATTGGCCAGGCCTGTGAGTTCGACTACTCCGGCGCCCAGGCCTGCAAGGTGCTCAAGGAGGATGGCTTTGAGGTCATCCTGGTCAACTCCAACCCGGCGACCATCATGACCGACCCAGGTCTTGCCGACCGCACCTATGTCGAGCCCATCACCGCCGAATTTATCGAGCGCGTAATCAAGAAAGAGCGCCCGGACGCGCTGCTGCCCACGCTGGGCGGCCAGACCGGTCTGAACGCCGCTGTCGAGCTGGCGAAAGACGGTACGCTCGACAAATACGGCGTCGAGATGATCGGCTGCGACCTGGCCGCTATCGAGCGCGGCGAGGACCGCAAGCTCTTTAACGAGGCCATGGCCGAGATTGGCCTGGAGGTCGCGCGCTCGGGCTATGCCTACAGCGTGGCCGACGCCGAGGCTATCGCCGAGCGCGTGGGCTATCCCTGCGTACTGCGCCCGAGCTTTACCCTCGGCGGCGCCGGTGGCGGCATCGCTCACACCCACGAGGAGCTCGTCTCCATCGTGAGCCAGGGCCTGGAGCTCTCGCCTGCCCACGAGGTGCTGGTCGAGGAGTCCATCGAGGGCTGGAAAGAGTATGAGATGGAGGTCATGCGTGATCACGCCGGCAACGGCATCATCGTGTGCTCCATCGAGAATCTCGACCCCATGGGCGTGCATACCGGCGACTCCATCACCGTGGCGCCGGCGCAGACACTTTCCGACCTTGAGTATCAGCGTATGCGTGTCGCCTCGCTCGCCATCTTGGAGAAGATCGGCGTCGAGACCGGTGGCTCCAACGTGCAGTTTGCCGTGAACCCCAACACCGGCCGCCTGATCGTCATCGAGATGAACCCGCGCGTGAGCCGTTCGTCCGCGCTGGCCTCCAAGGCCACGGGTTTTCCCATCGCCAAGGCCGCCGCGCGCCTGGCCGTGGGCTACACGCTCGACGAGATCGTCAACGACATCACCAAGGCCACGCCCGCCTGCTTTGAACCCACGATCGACTACTGCGTCGTTAAGGTGCCGCGCTTTGCCTTCGAGAAGTTCAAGGGTACCGACCCCACGCTCACCACGCGCATGAAGGCAGTGGGCGAGATCATGGCGATTGGCCGCACCTTTGAGGAAGCCTTCGGCAAGGCCATGCGTTCGCTGGAGGACGGGCATCAGGGCATTTGTGCCGGTGGCAAGGAAGGTGCCGACAAGCTGAGCGACGATGAGCTCGCTCAGGCCGTGGCAACGCCGACCGAGCACCGCATCTTCTTTGTGGTCGAGGCTCTGCGCCGTGGCTGGGATGTTGCGCGCATCCACGCCATCTGCGGCATCGACCCGTGGTACCTCAACCGCATCAACGATATGGTTCAGGTCCAGGAGAGCATCCGCGGCCTGCGTGTGGAGGATATCGATGCCGATGCGATGCGCTTGCTCAAGCAGTACGGCACGAGCGACGCCGAGATCGCCGCGCTGACCGGCTCGGACGAGCGCTTTGTGCGCGCCTATCGCAAGGGTCTGGGCGTGGTCCCCAGCATGAAGACGGTCGATACCTGCGCTGCGGAGTTCTCGAGCGCCACGGAGTACCACTACAAGACGTACGAGAACATCTACCGCACAAGCCCGGATGCCAAGAAGTGCGTGGCTCCCGACGAGACCACGCCGGCGGACAAGCCCAAGGCGATGATCCTGGGCGCCGGCCCCAACCGCATTGGCCAGGGTATCGAGTTCGATTACTGCTGCGTGCACGCGAGCTACGCGCTGGCGGCCCGCGGCTTCGAGACCATCATGGTCAACTGCAACCCCGAGACCGTCTCGACTGACTACGACACCTCGGACCGCCTGTACTTTGAGCCGCTCACCTACGAGGACGTCATGGATGTCATCGATGTTGAGCGACCCGACGGCGTCGTGGTGACGCTCGGCGGCCAGACTCCGCTTAAGCTGGCGCGCATGCTCGAGGAGAGCGGCGTGAACATTATGGGCACCAAGCCCGATGCCATCGACTTTGCCGAGGACCGCGAGCGCTTCGCCGCTCTGCTCGACAAGCTAGGCATCATGTATCCGCCGGCGGGCCAGGCCACCTCGTTTGAGGAGGCCGAGGCCGTGGCCGCGCACATCGGCTACCCGCTGCTGGTGCGTCCGAGCTACGTGCTGGGCGGCCGCGGCATGATGATCGCCTACGATGCCGAGCATCTGCGCGATTACATGGCAGAGGCTGCGCGCATTAGCCCCGACTACCCGGTGTATCTGGACCGCTTCCTGGAGGGTGCGATCGAGTCCGACGTCGACGCCCTGTGCGACGGCGAAGAGGTCTACATCGGCGGTATCTTGGAGCATATCGAGGAGGCCGGTATTCACTCCGGCGACTCTGCGACCTGCATCCCGCCGTTCAGCTTTAGCGAGAGCCTGCAGGCGAAGCTCCGCGAGACCACGCGCCGCATCGCGATGGCGCTGGGAGTCCGCGGCCCGGTCAACGTGCAGTATGCCATCAAGGGCGAGACCGTCTACGTGATTGAGGCAAACCCGCGCGCGAGCCGCACCGTGCCGTTTATCTCCAAGGCCACCGGCGTGCCGCTGGCCAAGTGCGCGGCGCGTATCATGGCGGGCGATTCCATCGCGAGCCTGGGCCTGCCGAGCGACGAGCGTCAGCTGGACTGGTTCTGCATGAAGGAAGCCGTTATGCCCTGGGGCCGTTTCCCGGGAGCCGACGTTATCCTGGGGCCCGAGATGAAGTCGACGGGCGAGGTCATGGGTATCGCCAAGAGCTATCCCGAGGCATATGCCAAGACGCAGCTGGGGATTGACTACAAGCTACCCGACCCCAGCGCCGGCAAGGTGTTCATCAGCGTGTGCGATCGCGACAAGCGTCATATCCTTTCAGTCGCGCGTATCCTGCGCTACCTGGGCTTTGATATCTGCTCCACCGAGGGCACGGCGCGCGTGCTGCGCGGCGGCAACGTGACGTGCGAAGTCGTGGAGAAGATCAGCGGCCCGCACGACGGCGAGCGTCCCAACATCGGCGACCTCATCGCCGATGGCAAGATTGCGGTAATCATCAACACGCCGTACGGCCCGGGCTCGCGTGGCGATGGCTACCTGCTACGTACCGAGGCCGTGCGTCGCGGTGTGACCTGCGTGACGGCGATGTCTGCCGCCAACACCTACGTGAGTGCCATCGAGGCCGTGCGCGAGGACCAGCAGGGTCACGGCAGCGCCAACGACATGGGCATGGACGTCATCGCCCTGCAGGACCTGCCGCAGCACACGGTGTAGTTGACCTGTCCGGCCGGGGCGGGAGGGGCCGGGGGGGGGCCTCCCTTGGTA
>OCAV01000168.1_pt1 | contig 60563 bp, 44 predicted proteins | sample 1538331 | NCBI WGS metagenome assembly OCAV01 (sample SAMEA2580297, study PRJEB22360) | human gut metagenome | biome: human gut; feature: human-associated habitat; material: faeces | place: Denmark | collected 2008/2010
AATTTGTTGGATTTTGCCAACATTTACATACTTTGACTTTCGTCATTTCTTGTTTAATAAACAGCTTTTTTATTCTATCACAATTTATTTGAAATTGCAAACATTTTTTTATTTTCTTAATAAAGATCTTTTTGTTAATGCGACGAACTCTTTGTTGTCCTTGGTTCTCTTGAATAGATCAAGCATCTGTTCCATAAATTCTTCGGAGCGATTTCCAGATAATTCTTTATGGAGTGCTGTGACAACTTCTCTCTCGTCTTTTGTAAGTAATAATTCTTCTCTTCTTGTTCCTGATTTGGCGATATCAACAGCTGGGAAGATTCTCTTCTCTGCGAGTTTGCGGTTTAGAACTAATTCCATGTTACCGGTTCCTTTGAATTCTTCAAAGATCACATCATCCATCTTGCTTCCTGTCTCAACAAGTGCTGTTGCAAGAATCGTTAAACTTCCGCCCTCTCTCATATTTCTGGCTGCACCGAAAAATTTTTTTGGCATGTAGAGTGCTGCGGGATCAAGTCCACCAGTTAATGTTCTTCCACTTGGTGGTACTGTAAGGTTATAGGCTCTTGCCAGCCTTGTGATACTGTCTAAAAGGATCACAACGTCTTCTTTATGTTCTACCAGACGTTTTGCACGTTCTAATACCATCTCTGATACTCTCTTGTGATGTTCTGGTAATTCATCAAATGTAGAATAGATAACTTCAACATTCTTTCCTTCGATAGATTCCTTAAAATCTGTAACTTCTTCTGGTCTCTCATCAATTAATAATACGATCAATTTGATATCTTTATAATTCTTGCTGATACTTTGTGCCATCTGTTTTAACAAAGTTGTCTTTCCTGTCTTTGGAGGTGATACGATCATTCCTCTCTGACCTTTTCCAACTGGCGATAACAGATCAACCATACGCATTGGAATGGATGATTTCTCTGTTTCCATGCTTAGTCTTTCGTGTGGAAAGATTGGGGTCAGATCTTCAAAATGCTGTCTTCTTGCTGCCATCTCTGGCTCATATCCATTGACAGATTCCACAAATAACAACGCACTGAATTTCTCACTCTGTGTTTTGATGCGGATCGCACCTGTTAAGATATCTCCTGTTTTTAAATTGAACTTACGAATCTGTGCAGGGGAAACATAAATATCATTTTCTCCTGGAAGATAATTTTCACAACGAATAAATCCATAACCATCCGGCATAACTTCCAGAATTCCATGTGCTTTCTGTCCACTGTCCAGGCTCTTGATATTTTTAGGGAATTCCTTCTGATAATGCTTTCTTCCCTGATGCTCTCCATGAGTTTCTTCTTTAGATTTTACTTCTTTATAATTCTCTTGATCATATTTTTCTAATGTCTCAATTAATTCTTTCTTCTTTAATGTTGAAATCCCTTTGATCTTTCTTTCTTTTGCAATTTCACGCAATTCGATCACCGATTTTTTTTCATATGTCATATTGATTCTTTCTCCTTTTACTTGGGAAAATGGATGAACTATCCTTTAACGATCGGTTCAGATTTGTATTGTTTTTTTCATTTTAGCATATTTTTCAAAATTTTCCAACCATTTGTCTTTTTAGCTTTTTTAAAATCTTTTTTTCCATTCTTGAAACCTGCACTTGGGAAATATGAAATAATCCAGCGATCTCCTGCTGTGTCTTTCCATCAAAATATCTATATTGGATGATCTGTCGTTCTCGTTCTTCCAAATGTTTCATCGCCTGATGTAGTAATACATGGTCGATCACTTTCTCTGTCTCATTTCCTTCCTTTGATAATTTTTCCATCAGAAGAATTTCGCTTCCATCTTTCTGGTACGCAGGTTGGTGTAAAGATTCTACTTCACTGCTTGCTTCCATGGATGTCACGATCTCTTCTCGTGCGATCTGTGTGATGCTGCTGATCTCATCGATAGTTGCTTCTCTTTGATATGTCTGGCAAAACATTTCTCTTGCTTTCATGATCTTATACGCATTTTCTTTTAAGGTTCGGCTTACTTTGATCATCCCATCATCTCTTATAAATCTTCGAATTTCTCCTGTGATCATCGGCACCGCATATGTTGAAAATTTGACATCATAAGACAGATCAAACTTGTCAACTGCTTTCATAAGCCCAATACTCCCTACCTGGAATAGATCATCCGATTCGTACCCCCTGTTAGTAAAACGCCTGACTACACTCCATATCAGCCCTACATTGTCTAAGATAAGTTTCTCTCTTGCTTCTTCATTTCCTTCTTTGGTAAGCTGCAAAAGTTCTCTTACCTTATCCATTCAGATGATTCTTCTCTCCCATTTTCTTTGTCATAATTACTTTGGTCCCTTCCCCTTCTTTTGAATATACATGCACTTCATCCATAAAAGCCTCCATAAAAGAAAATCCCATTCCTGTCCTCTCTTCTTCTGGTTTTGTCGTATACATTGGTTCCATCGCTTTCTTCACATCCGGAATTCCAATTCCATGATCTGTGATCTCTATTTTCACAATTTGTTCCTTATCAGAAATGTCCATCTCAATCTTTCCATTTTCATCGAAATACGCATGTACAATGCAGTTTGTTACAGCCTCAGATACCGCTGTTTTTACATCTTCCATTTCCTCCATATCTGGATCAAATCTCATGATATATGCAGATGTTACGATTCTTGCGATTCCTTCATTTTCTGATTCACTGTTAAATTCTAAATGCAACATATAAATCCTCCCATATCTTTTATATTTCTTCTACTAATTGATGCAATCCTGCCATATGAATGATCTTTTTGACTGATGGGCTCATATGGCTTAATCTTACGGTGCCTCCCATTGCTTGTACATAACGGTATCTTCCAAGGATCACTCCGATTCCTGAACTGTCAATAAATGGTGATTTTGTAAAATCAAATTCTATATCCTTGATCGGATATGATTTCAAAATGATATCACACTGGTATTTTATTTTTTTCGCAAGATGATGATCCAATTCTCCATCCAGATAAATATATAGGTTTCTGTTTTCAATTTTGTACTCTGTTGCCATATTCTTTCCTCCTGACCTTTTATAGAATCTTTCATTAAAATCTTCTATAGAAAAAGATACAAAAAATAAAAGAAAGAAGCTCAAACATCTTCGTTTGTTCTTCTTTCTCTTATCTTTTGTATCTTAGTCTTTGTTATTATTTACAGACTCTTTGCATCCTTCTTGCCCATAGCATCAATTTTTGTCTGTGCTAATCTTGCCTGTGATGTTCCTGGGAATTTCTTGATCAGTGTCTCATATGTCTTCTTCGCATTCTTAGTATCTCCTGAAGCTTCATATGCCTGTCCAAGATAGCTGTATGCATAACTATTTGTATCTCTTACTTTGATTGCTTTCTTTAAGTAGTTGATCGCTGTCTTGTAGTCTTTTGACCAGTATGCATTCTTTCCTTTGCTGTATAATCCTGTTGCAGCGTTTGGATAAACCTTTGTTGTCAGATCATTATAGATGCTCTTCATATTCTTTGTTGTCAGTTTCTTGCTGTCAATATCAAGTAATGCATCTGCTGATCCTGTATAATCACGATCACTGTATTTCTGTAATGCTTTTAATAATGAATCATAGACTCCGTCTTTCTTGCTTGTTCCGATATATTCTGATAATTCATCTTCTGCTTTCTTCTGAGCTTTCTGTGCTTCTTTTACTTTCTTGTCACTTGCTTTTAGCTGTGTATCTTTTGCTAAGATCTGTTCTTTATAATCTTCAACCTGTGTTGTACTCTTGTGATTAAAACTTGCTCTGACTGTTGGATAGATCAAAACAGCTGCAACGATTACACCGATCACAATACCTGTTACCATATAAAACATAGGACTCTTTCCTGCAGATTCATTTTCCTGGAAAGATGAGATCTTAAATGGGCTCTCTTTCTTCTTTGGTGGCTGCTCTGTCTGTGCCTTTGTCTGTTTTTTCTTTTCTTTTTTCTTTTCTTTCTTATCTGATTCTTTTTCCTCTGGTTCTTCTTCCACTACTTTTGACTCAAATTCCTTACCATATTCAACGGCTAATTCATTATCTGGTTCAATCTTTAAGATTGTATCAAGGAACTGTCTTGCATCATCATAATTCTCTTCTTTGATGGATAATAGAGCCATCAGAAGATATGCATCTACAAAATTAGGAATTGCTGCTACAACGTTCTTTAACTGCAGCATTGCAAGGTCATCATTGCCCTGTTTTGCATAATTCAGTGCCTGGTTATATTTCTTGATCATCTGATTTGCTTTATATAATTCTGTCTTATTCTTCTTAATCTCTTCAAGCTCTTTACCATAAATATTCTCTTCTGCTGATTCAAGATCCGCACATGGCTGGAATCTTTCTAATTCTTCATTATAATTTAACATCTTTCTCCTCCTGATTTATGAAATCTTTGGCCATGCCTGCCAGGTAAAATGACCCGACTACAAAGCAGACCGTATCTTTCTCTCTTCGATCTATCATCTGACGAAAAACATTCTGAAATTCTTCTTCTCTGATCCTTCTGTGGTCGATCGCCACTGTATAAAAAGCTTCGATCTGTGGTATCTGTTTCAAAATATTCTTCATGTATTCTTCTTCATTCTTGTGAGATGCTGCAAATAATATGCGTTTCTTTCCTTGGAAATTGGCTTCTACAGTCTTTACAAAGCCTTCCATTCCCTGAATATTATGTGACACATCAACAATGATCCCTGGTGCGATCTCTTCCATCCTTCCCGGAATCTTTATCTGTGTCAGTGCATTATAAATCTTGTCAGCATCTAACTGCTGGCATAAGATCTTGGCTGTCTTAAGTGCAACTGCTAAGTTTGCCCTCTGAAATGTTCCTGCAATATTCGTTCTCACATCTCTTCTCTTATCATACGCACTCGCATTTAAAAAATCAATATATTTTGCTGCTTTTTCTTCAAATTTAAGATTATCTTCAGAAACGTCATAAAATGGTGACATTTTCTGCTTTGCTTCTTCTCTTAAAATATCAGATACTGCCTGTTCCTGTTCCATTGTTACAACAGGAATCGCCTTTTTTATGATTCCTGCCTTGTGTGATGCGATCTCTTCGATCGTGTGTCCAAGGAATTCCATATGATCCATACTGATTGATGTGATCACGCTGACTTCTGGAATGATAACGTTCGTTGCATCATATCTTCCACCCATCCCTGTCTCGATCAGACAGATATCCGGCTGTTCTTCTTCCATGATACATAACGCCATCAAAAACATCATCTCAAAAAAAGAAGGCTGATTAACTCCTTTTTCCACTGCTGCTTCCACACATTCTTTCACCTGGCTGCAGGCATCTTTAAATCTCTCATCTGAAATATCCTGTCCATTCAGCCGGATTCGTTCATTTACCTTTACCAGATGTGGTGAAGTAAATGCTGCTGTCGTTTTCCCATGCTCTTTTAAGACTGCTTCCAAAAATGCACAGACTGATCCTTTGCCATTAGTTCCAGCTACATGTACAAACTTCAGATCCTTATGCGGATTTCCAAGCTGCTCTAATAAATAGTTTATATCTTCCAGAGAAGATTTTTTGGCGAATCCTGCGATTTTGTATAAATATTTTACAGATTCTTCGTATGTCATGCCAATTCTCCGCGTAATACTGCTTTTAACACCTGTAATACTCCGTCTTCTTTATAAGAAGGTGCAATAAAATTCGCTACCTCTTTTACTTCTTCTCTTGCATTTTCTACTGCAAAACTGTGGCTGGCACGTTTTAGCATTTCAATATCATTGATATTATCCCCAAACGCAAGTGTTTCATCCGGACTGATCTTATATGCTTCCTGAAAATGCTGCAGCGCTGATCCCTTGTTTCCACCTTGATTTGTGCAGTCCAGCCAGAATTTTCCTGAGACAGCAATATTCATTGTTTTGCTCCATTTGTCCACAAATTCCTGACTTATCATCTTTTCTGCGCAATTGTGGTGGAAGATGCTGATCTTACATACGTCATCCAGATAATCTTCAATATTATCAACTAATTCTCCTCTATATCCATAATCATCGATCATATAACGATATAATCCAACATTTTCAAAATACGCCATATTATCCTTATTGATCGTAATTTCACATCCTGGAAACATTCTTGCTTCACGAATGTATGCTCTTGCAACATCTTCTGGAATCTTATTTATAAACTGATAATCTTTTGAATAAACAGCTGTTCCATTCTCTGAAATAAAACTTATTTCATCAACGATCGGTGCAAACACTTTCTCAATACTAGAGCGCTGTCTTCCACTGGCTGCGATCACTCGCACTCCTCTGTTTCGCAGTTCCTTGATCACATCGTAATATTCTGGATTAATTTTTAATGTCCCATCTGCTAATAATGTTCCATCGATGTCTGTTGCGATCAGTTTTATCATTTCTTTTCCTTTCTTATCTTTGTCTGATTTATTGTAAATATCTTATTTCTTTGTTCTCTTATAACTTGGGCCTTTCCCCTTCTGCACTTTTACAGATAATCGTTTGCCGTCGCTTGTGATCACAATCGTTCCTCTGCTTCCTGTATCATAAACATTCGCAGTTTTTAATTCATTAAGTGTCTTCTTATGTGGTGCCTTGTAACTGTTTTTATAACCATTACTGATCACAGCTATTTTCGCTTTTACACGTTGAAATAAATATCGATGATCTGATCTTGCTTTTTTAGTGTTTTTTAAAATATCCTGCATTCCATGATGCGGTACTTTTAAAACCTGTGCCTGTAGATTATACCCTTTTTTCACTAACTGTTCAATTGTCTCTTTTTGTGCATCTCCTGTAAATAGAAATGAATTGCTTTTATAGGTAAGTCTGGTTACAATAGAATATTTGTTTACCTGACGATAATTCAAATCTCCTCGTCTTCCATATTTGTATTTTGCATTCATAACACCATAGAATCTCATACATGCTTTTCCAAGATAAACTTTATCTCCTGCTTTTGGAACAACATATACGGTTTCTTTTCGTTTCACTTTCTTTTGAATCTTTGCGATCACTTGTGCATATATTCCCTCATCGTCTCGATATTTGATCAGCTTTGCTGTTGATGCACTTTGTTTCTTTTTATTCTTACTACTTTGAAGTACTTTCAGATCAAAATTATTTCCATAGATCGTATCAATCTTGATCTTCGGATCATCTAAAATTTTGATCATTCCTCCAATATGATCCTGGTGTGGATGTGTCAGGAGAACAAATTTTAAATGTGTGATCTTTTGCTTTTTTAAATAGTTTCTTGCTCTGTTGGATGTATTTACATCTTTCTTATTTGTTTTGGTATAGTAAACGGGTCCTGCATCGATCATTCCGTACTCTGCTTTTACCCCACTTCCATATTGGATCAATATTGCATCCCCACACCCAACATCTATAAAATGTACTTTAAGCTTTGTTGCAGCATTTACCTGTACTTTATCTTTGGTAACTGTACCGCATACAGCCATCATAAGACTCATACAAAATGCTATGACTTTGATCCATATGCTTTTCTTATTCTTTTTCATTCTATCTTTCCTTACAATTTTATATCTATTGTACGATCTGCTGTATTTCCTTTATACGCACAGAAAGGTCGCTGTATCTTTTGATCTTACAACAACCTTTTGTTTTTATTTTTTCTTTTCAAGATCGTATGGTGTTACCTGATATACATAATAATTTAACCAGTTATAATACATTGTATTTGCATGGCATCTCCATGACTTGACTGGTTTCTTTGTTGGATCATTATCTTTGTAATAATTCTTTGGTATATCTGGATTCAGTCCGCGCTTCACGTCTCTTACATATTCATAATGGAGTGACATCACATCGTATTCTGGATGACCTGTTACAAATACCTGGCTTCCTGTGGAATTCAGAATGATATATGGTCCCGTTTCATCTGATTCCGCAACAACTGTTAATTCTTTATTTTTCTTGATCGCTTCTCCGTCAACACCTGTATTTCTTGAATGTGGTACATAAAACTTATCATCGAATCCTCGAATGATCGGAACTTTACTATGTAATGGATGATGTTCATAAACACCTGAAATCTTCTTATCTAAGACATGTTTCTTGATTCCATAATGGTAATAAAGCCCTGCCTGTGCCGCCCAGCAAATGTAAAGTGTTGAAGTTACATGTGTTTTTGACCATTCCATGATCTCTACTACTTCATCCCAGTAGTCAACTTCTTCAAATTCCTTCAATTCAACTGGTGCCCCTGTAATGATCAATCCATCAAAACGTGTATCTTTAATCTCCGAAAAATAATTATAAAATTTCTCCATATGTGATTCTGATACATGAGTTGGAACATAGGATTCTGTCTGTAAAAATGTGATATCTAACTGTAATGGTGTATTTGATAAACTTCTCAGCAAATGAAGTTCTGTGTCTAATTTGTTTGGCATCAGATTTAAAATTGCAATCTTTAAAGGCCTGATATCCTGTGTACATGCCCTTTCTTTATCCATCACAAATACATTCTCTTCTTCTAAGACTGCCTTCGCCGGCAGATCGTTATCTATTCGAATTGGCATTTTATCAAATCTCCTTCTCTCTTTTTTCGATTGCTTTTTAAGCTGACAGCATTTTTCCTGTCAGATATTTATTATAAAACTCTTGCATTTTTTATGCAATCTATATTTATTATCGTCCGATCAGATCAAGGAAATCTTCTTCGCTCAGTATTGGAATGTTTAATTCCATCGCTTTCTTATTCTTTGATGACTGCGACATTTTGTCATTGTTGATCAGATAGTCTGTTTTCTTTGACACTGATCCTGTGACCTTGCCTCCCATCTGCTCAATCTCTTCCTTTAGTTGTTTTCTGTTATCAAAATGATCAAGTGATCCTGTCACAACAAATGTTTTTCCTTCTAATATCTGTTCTGTCTTACTTTCTTCTTTCTTCTCAAACTGCACATATTGTAACAGTTGTTCTAAGATCTTCTGATTATGTGGTGTATGAAAATATGATACCATAGCTTCTGCGATCATCGGTCCAATCTGATCGATCGCAATAAAATCCTCTGCATCGGCTTCTCTGATCGCATTGAAATCTTCTTTAAAATGTTTGCAGATCAATTTTGCATTGGAAAGTCCTACATTCGGAATTCCCAGACTATAAATAAAGTTTGCCAATGCAGGCTGTTTGGAATCATTGATCGCATTGATCAGATTTTGGTAGGATTTTTCCCCAAATCCTTCTAATTCCAGAATCTCTTCTTTGTGATCTTTTAAAGTGAAGAGATCATAAATTTCATTTAATAGTCCAACATCGATCATCTTCTGTAATGTTGCTTCGGATAGTCCATCAACATTCATTGCATCTCTTGATACAAAATGCGAGAATGATTTGATCTTCTTTGCACTGCAAAATTCATTGGTGCAGACCAAGGTCCTGATTCCATTTTCATCTTCGATCTTTGTCTCACCACCGCATGCAGGACAAGTATGCGGAATCTCTATATTGCCGCTCTTTGTTTTATTCTCTGCAAGCTGTGGAATGATCATATTAGCTTTGTATACAACGATCTCATCGCCGATTCCTAACTGCAGTTCTTCCATCACACTAATGTTGTGGAGACTGGCTCTGCTGACAGTCGTTCCTTCTAATTCTACTGGTTCAAAAATTGCCACTGGATTGATCAGTCCGGTTCTTGATGGGCTCCATTCAATCTCAGTTAATGTTGTCTCCGCTGTCTCATCTGCCCATTTAAATGCGATGGAATCTCTTGGGAATTTGGCTGTTCTTCCAAGACTTTTTCCATATGCAAGATCATCATAGACTAATACCAGTCCATCTGATGGCAGATCAAATTGTTCGATCTTCTTTGAGAATTTCTCAATCTCACCTCGGATCGTATCTTCTGTGACTCTGATATGTTCTACCACATCAAATCCAAGGCTTGCTGCCCAGTCTAATTTCTTCTCGAAGGAATTATCAAAATCCATACCTTCAACATCACTGACACTGAACGCATAGAAATGAACGTGGCGTTTGGCTGTGATCTCATTGTTTAACTGTCTGACGGAACCACTGCATAAGTTTCTTGGGTTCTTATACTGACTGTCAACATCTTCGATTTCTTCGTTCATCTTATAGAAATCTGAATATGGAATGATTGCTTCTCCACGAATGACCAATGTTCCCTGATATGCAATGTGTCTTGGAACATTTTCAAAAACCCTTGCGTTGTTTGTTACAACTTCTCCTATATCTCCTTTTCCTCTTGTTAATGCTTTTACAAGTTCTCCATTTTCATAAGTCAGAACAATAGTTAATCCATCTAATTTCCAAGACAAAATTCCTTCTCGACCTTTTAACCATGCTGCCAGCTGATCTGGCTCCTTTGTCTTGTCTAATGATAACATCGGAGATGGATGTGCTTCTTTTTCCAATGCTGTCATCAATTCATACCCTACATGGATCGTTGGGCTGTTTGATAAAACAGTGTTCGTCTTTTTCTCTAGTTCTAAAAGTTCATCATACATCTTATCGTATTCGAGGTTGCTCATAACTTCTTTATTCTGCTGGTAATAAGCTTTCCCTGCTTCATTTAGTGTATGAATGAGTTCTTTCATTCTGTCTAAATCATTCACTTTTTAGCTCCTTCTTTAACTCTCGTAATTCATCCGGAGTTAATTTTCGATATCTTCCTTCTTTCAGATCGCCGAGTTTAATGTTCATAACACGGACTCTCTTAAGTTTTGTCACACGGTATCCAAAGTGTTCACACATTCTTCGGATCTGTCGGTTTAATCCCTGTGTCAAGATGATCCTGAATTCGTTTGGTCCTTCTTTTATAACTTTGCATCTTCTTGTTACTGCATTGATCTCATCTAATGGTACTGGATTCCTCATATCATGAATGAATTCATTCGTAATTCGTTTGTTCACTGTTACTTCGTATTCTTTTTCATGATAATTTCTTGCTTTCATGATCTGATTGGCTGCTTCACCATCATTGGTAAGCAGGATCAAGCCTTGGGAATCCTTATCTAATCGTCCTACAGGATAGATCCTTGTTGGATAGTTAATATAGTCGATAATATTATCTTTCTCTTCTTTGCTTGCTGTGCATACAATTCCTCTTGGCTTATGAAAAGCCAGAAAGATCAGATCTTCCTGAATCTTTACCGGCTTTCCATCAAATGTCACGCTCTGCCCCGGAAGTACTTTGGTTCCGCTTACTGCAATTTCTCCATCGACTTCTACTCTGCCTTCTTCAACATAAGTATCTGCCTGTCTTCTGGAGCAGATTCCTGCCTGACTTAAATATTTATTTATACGCACTGCATCTTCTGTTTTACGTTTTGTCTCTTGCATTGTTACCTTTCCCACTTGTCACAAAGGGCGATGATCTGGTCAGCAAATTTGCCCAGGTCTTTATTCGTTCCGCCCTCATTGTGCTCAATTACAGATTTCAAACGTTCGCTGGCTGTAAGAAGTCTGATATAAGCACTGCTCTGTTTTGGTTTCTTCTGGATGCGTTCTCTTGATCCCCATTCAGTCCATTCGCCTGCAATAAGGTCAAACACATCTCCGCTGTATGGTGCTCTCGCTTTGAATTTGTATTCGTCTTTTAAGCATGATGTAAATGCTTCACAGACCGCATCTTCTCCATGAACTACAAATACTTCTTCTGGTTTCTTCTCGAAACTATTGACCCATTTTAATAACCCGTTCTTGTCTGCATGTCCGCTTAAACCTTCTAATTGTACGATATCTGCTGCCACTTTGATCGCCTCACCAAACAGTTTTACTTCTTTGGCTCCTTCGATCAGTGATCTTCCCAGAGTTCCGTATGCCTGATATCCTACAAATATGATCGTATTCTCTGATCTCCACAGGTTATGTTTTAAATGGTGTCTGATTCGTCCGGCTTCACACATTCCGGAGGCTGAAATGATCACCATCGGTTCTGTCTCAAAGTTGATCTCCTTTGATTCTTCTGTGGTGATGGATAGATGAAGATTGGAGAATGTGATTGGATTAATTCCTTGTTTCACTAATTCCATAGCTTCCTCATCATATGTTTCATCGATATTCATATTAAAGATCTTCGTTGCTTCCACTGCCAATGGGCTGTCTACAACAACTTTGAAATCTCCATGATTCTTGATCCTATCTTCGGCCTTGATCTGGCGGATATAATATAACAGCTCCTGTGTTCTTCCAACTGCAAATGATGGGATCACGACATTACCGCCTCGGTCAAAGGTTCTCTGGATCACATCGGTCAGTTCTGTCACATAATCCTGATGTTTTCCATGATAACGGTCACCATACGTAGATTCCATAATAACATAATCTGCTTCTCTCGTATAGCTCGGATCTTTGATCAATGGCTGGTTGAAGTTCCCAATATCTCCAGAGAATACTAATTTCTTTTCCACATCTGCTTCCCTTAACCATACTTCAATGCTGGAAGATCCTAACAGATGTCCGATATCTGTAAATTTGATCGTAATGCCGTCAGCAACTTCAATCTGTCTTCCATATGGGCATGGCACGAAATACTGCATAACATTGACCGCATCATCCATCGTATAGATTGGTACAACTTCTGGTTTTCCAGATCGCCTTGCTTTCCTGTTCTTCCACTCTGCTTCAAATTCCTGAATGTGTGCACTGTCTTGCAACATGATCTCACATAGATCGGTTGTTGCTCTTGTCGCATAGATCTTTCCTCTGAACCCTTTTGCATACAGCAGTGGGATCAGCCCTGAATGATCGATATGCGCATGTGTCAGCAGAATAAAATCAAGATTCCCTGCATTCACTGGCAGATCAACATTCTCGTATACATTTAACCCTTGTTCCATTCCATAGTCAACAATAAATCTTTTGCCGCAAGCTTCCACATAATGGCAACTTCCGGTCACTTCATGATCCGCTCCGATAAACATTAACTTCATGGCTTATACCTCCTCTGAAATATAGATTGGGCCAGCCGGCACGATATCTTTTAGATACTCATGCTCTTTTAATATCTGTCCTGCATCGTAGTCAAAAAACACCTGTGTCAGCTCGTCGATTGAAATTTCATCTTTCCATCCCTGTGCCTCCGTTGTGTGTATGTCTAATGTCTCATCTTGTGGTATGTCTGCACGTTGAATGGATATCTTATGATTCAGACATTGAAACTGGAATACTCCATTCTGATCCTTGATATATGGATCTTTCACCAATATCCTGAATGTAAAATCATTCTTTCCTTGCAAGATATCTCCCCAAGCAGTAAGGTTCGTGATCCTTGCCATGATCTTTGGTACTTTTTTGCTTTGTATAAAATCCTTTCCTGTTGAATTTTCCTTGAATAAATTCCCTTCTGTGATATAAATCTTCTTACCTTGGTGTCGTTGTTTGATCTGGTTAAGCATATGTTCTGGCTCTAAAGAATACGCCCATCGGATATATACTTCATCTTCTTCAAAACTTTCTGCAAATACGCCTTGTAACAGATCGTCTTCATAATAAGCTAAGAGGCTTCCATCTCCACTCTGGCTTTCTTTTTCCAGTCGTCTCAGGTATGGTTCATCCGGAACTGTATATATCTTGTATTGTTCCATAAACCGCTCTAAAAAATTCTGGATCGTCTGATAATCTTCTTCCATTATATGAACGATCTTATGATTTCTATCCGTTGTATCATCTGTATATGAAATGTTATGATCATCGATCATTGTTTCTTCCCAGTCCATCACAAATCGAAACTGGAATGGTTCGTAATATGCTTTATTCGCAGGCATCAGATACGTAAATGGCTGTTCCTGCTCATGCATATCATTGAAACACTTCTTAAGCATCTCTGCCATGATGCCTCTTCTTCTATATTCCTTCCACACTGCAACTGCTACAATATAATTTAATGTATATGTCTTCTTTCCTGCTCTTATGTGGTATGGGTTTAAATGGATCATTCCTAAAATCTTGTTGTCTTCTTCTGCCAGTATCACCTGATTCGTTGCATATATCTCTTCAAAATAATATTGTGCAAACGGCTCTGGGTCTTCAAAAATCTTCTGATACATGTCATATACTGGCTGTTTGTCTTTGTTTTTCTGATAAATGATCTCCATGCTATTTCCTTTATTCTTATTTTGTTTCATTCAGCAGACACACTGCCTGTGCACTGATCCCAAGTCCCTCTCCTGTGAATCCTAAATGTTCTTCTGTCGTTGCTTTGACATTCACCTGATCTGGATCTACTTTGAGGGTCTTACTAATATTTTCTTTCATTGTTGGAATATAATTTAATAACTTTGGTCTCTGTGCAATGACTGTCGCATCCACATTCCCAATCTCGTATCCTTTTTCCTCGATCAATCTTACAGCTTCTGCTAACAACTTCATGCTGTCTGCATTATGGTATGCAGGGTCTGTGTCTGGAAAATGCTTTCCGATATCTCCTAATGCTGCTGCCCCAAGGATCGCATCTGTGATCGCATGCAGCAGAACATCAGCATCTGAGTGTCCTAATAATCCTTTCTCATATGGTATATTTACTCCGCCTAAGATCAAGTCTCTTCCTTCTACTAACTGATGGACATCATATCCCATTCCTACACGCATATTCTTGCTCTCCTTTTTTTGTTTTTATTATAACATGATTCCGCTCTTTTATCATGATTTTTAACAAAAGTAAAAAAAGAATCCCTTTACTTTTATATAACTTCCATATAAACTAAAAAGACATATTCAAGATGAATATGCCTTCCGAAAGTAGCGATGAGCAGATTCGAACTGCTGACACTACGGGTATGAACCGTATGCTCTAGCCAACTGAGCTACATCGCCATATGTTATGAAATTCATCCATGTAGTTCATGGATAGTGGGACCAATAGGACTCGAACCTATGACCCTCTGCTTGTAAGGCAGATGCTCTCCCAGCTGAGCTATGATCCCTTGTGTCTTTCAAGCTCTCTTGCCTGACGACAAATAATAATATACTCTCATTTTCGATAAATGTCAACACTTTTTTGAAAGTTTTTTTAATTTTTTTAAAAGCTCGTAAAAATGGCTTATTTACGAGCTTTGTTGTGTGTTGTTTTTTTGAATTTTATTTGATTTTGTTCGGTTGAATCCACGTCCCTTTATGGGGCGATTTTATTTTACCCTTGATATTCGATATAATGTTCAATCATAGATTGTGATACCTACCCGATCGATGTTGCAAAAATCCCATAGCCAAACGACTGCGGGATCATTGTGTTTTTTTTATATTATCGAACCGTTACCGTACAAACAAACTTTTTCTTGCCAACCATCACTGTGATCTTTGCTTTTCCTTTCTTTACCGCTGTAATCTTTCCTTTGGATGTTACTTTTACGATCTTCTTGTTGGAAGTCTTGTATTTTGCTTTATAAGTACATGTGATCGGATTGATCACTGGTTTTAACTGATAAGATCTCTTACGTTTTAGTGTCAGCTTCTTAGGAACGTTTTTAATGGATGTACAGGCTACTGCATTTTTCTGTACTTTAACACCGATTGTCTTTTTCAGGTTTGATCTCATTGTGATCGTGATCTTTGCACTTCCAGTTTTCTTACCGGCTTTGATGATACATGTTCCATTTGGTTTCCCTGAAACAGTTACGATCTTCTTGTTGCTGCTTACCCATGACTTAACAGAATCTCCTTTTGCTATATCAGTTAATGTGAATTTCTGTGTTTTCTGTCCACGTTTTAACTGTAGTTTTGGGGCATTGACTTTTAAGACTGGTTTTAGTTTGTCTCCAACAATCCTTGTTTCTTTTTTACTGCAGGAATTACAGGTACGTTCCTGAACAGCTCCACTATAAATACTCTGAGCTTTTACAGTTTTCCAATTACTAAACTTATGTCCAGTCTTAGGAGTTGTTTCTGTCTTTGTTTCTCCGCATTCAGTACAAGTGAATGTCTTAGAACCATCTTTTTCGCAAGTAGCCTTCTCTTCACTTGTTACTTTCCAGTTATGATCGGTTTTTTCTGTCGCAGAACCTTTTTTGATCAGCTCTCCACAGTCGGTACAGTAAGTATCTCCTGTGTAACCTTCTTCCGTACAGGTCGCTTTCTTTTCATTGCGGAGTTCTGTATGCTGATGCCCTGTTGCTTTTAGTACCTCTTCTTTGGTTTCTCCACAAGACTTACAAGTGTAGACTTTTAAGCCATCTTCGGTACAGGTTGCTTTTTTGGTTACCTTTCCTTCATCCCATGTGTGGTCTTTCTTTGGAATTGCTTCTGTTTTCGTGTCACCACAAATGCTGCAGGTATAGGTTTTGCTTCCTTCTTCTTTACAGGTAGCTTCTTTTGTGATTTCGCCATCATTCCACTGATGTTCTGTCTTTGGAATGGATTCTGTCTTTGTCTCTCCACAGTTCTTGCAAGTATAGGTCTTTGTTCCTTCTTTCTTGCAGGTCGCAGCTTCGGTTACTTTTCCACTATCCCAGGAATGTCCAGTGGCTTTAATAATAGTTCCCTTGTTGATCAGCTGACCACAATCCTTGCAATAAGTATCCCCAGTGTAACCATCTTCTTCACAAGTTACTTCTTTTTTATCTCTGATTTCTGTATGCTGATGCCCAGTGGCAGGAATCGTCTCTACATATGTTTTATCACAGTCTGCGTCTGTACAATGATACGTTTTCTCTCCGTTTTCTGTACAAGTTGCTTTCTTTGTGATCGTTCCCTGATCCCAATGGTGGGATGTAACTGGAATCTTTTCTGTCTTTGTTTCGCCACATGTCTTACAGGTGTATGTCTTAACACCTTCCTCGGTTTCTGTTGCTTCTTTTGTAATCACTCCGTTATCCCATGTATGACCGAGTTTATTGATCACTGTTCCAGATTCCAGTTTTGTATTACAGTCTGTACAGTAGGTATCTCCGGTGTAACCATCTTCGGTACAGGTAGCTTTCTTTGCGTTTCTTACTTCTTTGTGCTGATGTCCGGTAGCAGGAATGACTTCTGTCTTTGTCGTATTGCAGACAGTACAGATATAAATCTTTTCTCCATCTTCCGTACAGGTAGCTTCTTTTGTTACTTTTCCGTTATCCCAGGAATGCTCTCCTAATGGATTACTTAATGTCACATCTTTTGTCTCTCCACAAACGCTGCACTTATAATGTTGGATTTCTCCAATGGTGCATGTAGCAGGTGTTGTTGAGACAAGTTCCCATGAATGATCGACTTTGTCAAGCACATCGACCTCTCGATCTCCGCAGTTCTTGCAGATTCTGTGTCTTGCTCCGTATTTTTTGCACGTTGGAGCCTGATCAAGAACCCATTCGCCGTAATCATGTTCTGTTTCTACAAGTTTTGGGATCACGGTTCCTGTTTCTAGCTTTTTACCACAATCTTTACAGTAAGTATCTCCGGTATAACCATCGTCTGTATAAGTTGCATCCTTTTTGTTACGGACTTCTGTATGGATATGACCAGTCGCAGGTGTCTGTTTTTTTGATGTTGTAAGTCCGCAGTTTTTACATACATAGTAACTGACGCCTCTGGATGTACAGGTTGCCGGAGTTTCGACATGCTCTTCATAGTCATGTTTTGTTTTTGGGATCTCTTCGGTCTTTGTTCCACCACAGCGACTACATGTATAAGTCTTAACTCCTGTTTCGGAACAGGTAGCTTCTTTTGTAACCTTTCCTTCATCCCAGGTATGACCTAGGGCGGGTTTGGTTTCTACTTGTTTTGTTGCCTTACATGCTGGCCATATATCTGTTCTCTCACATTTATATGTTGTAATTTCAGGATTTTCGCAGGATTGTTCCTGTGTTACAGTCCCTTCCTTACTCCATTCATGTCCTAACGGTTCAATCCATTCATATTCTTCATAGTTACATCCTGGTACAGTACATTTATGACTTGTATATCCTGCTGTTGTGCATGTTGCCCCCTTGCTTTTTTCAGCAGTGCCAAGTTTATGCTTTCCTTTACATATAGAATGTTCTTTCAACCAATCATCCTGTGATATATTTTTATAGGTATCCTCTATTGTAGTATTATCTGGAGTATAAAGACTGAATAGATATTTTTGACCAAGTAACAGTTCTCTTCCCGGTTCTCCATCCTCTTTAAAATAAGCATTTGTAGGATCTACATAGTAGTATGTTCCATCAATCTGAACCAGATTCCATGCATGTCGAATTCTATTACTGTTTGTTATACCATCTTCAAACAAAGCATTTAATCCTACAGCATTTGCCATATAATAAAAAGTCCCTGCATATCCATCGCAAACAGCCAATCCATCTAAGACAGCTCCTGTTAGGTCGTGCTGATATTTTGTTTCATTATCATCGTCATATCGCACATTTGAAACAATCCAATTCGTGACTGCTTTAAATTTATCATAATCAGATTTTCCATCAAGATTCAATGATGTGATAACTTCATCTAATTTCTTTGTAGCTTCTTGATATCTATCTCGTTTTTCTCCATATCCACCACTTCCAGATACTTCACCTACATATGCTTTTTCAGACTCAGAATAACTTATATCATAAATTTGTGTCGATCCACCGCCCATAGCAATCATTGTATGTCCACCCTTTGGATCTCCTGTTTCTTTATATATTTCATTTTTTAAATCTTTATTAACTTGACCATTTTCAAATCTTTCATCCTTTGCAGCAGAACTGATCTTTATAGGAAAACTAAAACTATACCGATCATAAGCATTTTCCTGAACGATTTTTTTTGTAATTGCTGAAAGTTTTTTTATCATTTCATCATAAGAAGAATATTCCAATGTTTTGTCTGTTGTACATTGTATATATCCCCATACATTTTGCTCGTAATAGAATCCAGCTACGCTTGAATCAGCAATCTTTTTATATACACTTCCATCTTCTTCTGCATGAACATGAACTTCCGTGTTCGGTAACACACCCGTTGTTACCATAGCAGCAGATAACGCAACCGCCATCACAACCGCTGCTATCTGTTTTCCTTTTCTTACTTTACTCATAATCTTTCCTCCTTTTATATTTTTCTTTAAATATGAAAGATTTTTAAATTTTCATTTTTCACATATAAAAAATGAGTTTTCAAAACAGGAAGTTCGTGATTATTATCTGAAATTAATTTACTTCTTTATGAAATATTTTAGCAAATTTCATAAAGAAAATGAAGCCACAAGTTAATGTCATTTTTTCAAATATGAATTTAAAAAATCTCACAGTCCGAAGACTGTGAGATCATCCTTAGTTATCATTTTTTCTTTTTGAAGTAGTAAAATACCGCTGCTAAGATCAATGCAAATCCACCGATCAAAGGAAGATATGTCTTAAATCCACCAGTTGTTGGCAATTTTAGGTTTGCATCATTTGTGATCTCATACGTTGGATGATAGAAATAATAAGTATCTCCCTGCTTGATGGCATTGGAGGTATCTACATTTCCCTTGTCTACTTCTGCCTGTGTTACAGATAACGGAAGAGTTACAACCAGAGGTTCTTTTAGCAGATTCTTGCCGCTGGCTGTTTTGGTTTCCGTGATCGTGTAAGTATCTGGCAGCAGATCATCAAACAGAAGTTCTCCTTTTTCATCCGTTTCCTTGGTTGCAACTTCTTTTCCATCAGAATCCTTGATCGTAAACCGAACACCTTTTAAGGCTTTTCCTTTGGAGTCTTTCTTCTTTAGCTTAATGCTTCCTTTGATCATCTGGTTTCGGAAGGTTGCTTCTCCTGTGATTTTTGCAGATGTACTGCTTTCTTCCGGTCCGATGTCAAACATAACCGTTCCTGCTTTCTGATCTACTCTTCCATTGGGACTTGTCGTTGAGAGATGATTCAGCTTAAAGTATTCTTTCATGCCGCTTTCACTGCATGTATAAGTTCCATAGTACAGATCATCAAACGTTGTTGAAAGGCTGATCATCCTTCCAGGGTTTTCTTTTGTGAAGCTTTCCACTTCATTTTTCGTAAATTTCACATCTTTTTTATAAGCATGTTTCTTTCCATACACATCCGTTCCTGTCAGGCTGAATGTAAATACAGCATCTCCAACATCCATGTTCAGATTGGATGGATCAAGTTCCTTTGTGATGGTAATACTTCCTCTTCCCGGTGTATGAGAGTTGGTTGCAACTGTTGTATCCGGATCATCACTGTTTCCATCATAAGAAACTTTGTATCCGATCTGCTCATCGCCTGTCACAACACCTTCTTTTACTTCTTCCCATGTATACTCGATCTCATTTCCATTCTCGCATTTTGGAAGGACTTTGGATTTTGCTTTCCATCCATTTTCGGAATTTAACGTTACTGTATCTACCACATCCTTACCGTTTGCTAACAGATTGAACCTTACAGAATCCGGACGGATCTTATCTTTGTTATTTTCATCATCCCATGTCTTTCGAATCGTTTTCTGTACCGTCTTTGGAGTATGGGTATTGGTAATATTCGTTGTAATGGTCGTGATATCACTGGATGTATCCGTGGATTCTTTGACCTCATATGCAACTTCATAACCTGTCTTTGCATTTCCATTGATCACAGAAGTTGATTCTTCCTTCACTTCATATTCGTAGTCTTCTCCAACATCATCCTGTTTCGGAAGATCATTGAATTCTGCAGTCCAGTTATTGCTTGCATCTAAAGTTGCTTTTAATTTTGTATCTGTACCATTTTGATAAATTCTCACAACAACAGAATCTGGGCGGATACCATCACTGTTATTGCTGTCATCCCAGTTTTTCTTAACAACAAGTTTTACACTTCCACCTTTATCATATTTGTTTGTATAAGATAACGTATAGGTATTTTTGTCCCAATCGCCACCTGCTTCACTGACTCTTGTATAATTAGCTGCATTGCAAACCTCGCTAAACGTATAGTTTCCTTCCTCGCCACGCTTGATATCTGTCTGCATTGCCCAGTTATTATCCTTGTTCAGAACATAAGTTTTTACTTCATGTGTTGTCTTATGTTCTGCTTTGATCGTTACGGATACAGGTCTGGTATTCATGGAATTATCATCATCGATCCAGTACTTCTTCACCTGAACATAATCAGACTTCTTGTTTACAAACGTATCGGAATCATGCTGATAGGTATTTTCCTCATCGTTCGTGTTTCCTTCGGATGCCACGTCATGGATCAGGTTTTCCGTTTTATCATTTAAAACTTCGCCACTGAATGTTAAGACTTTGTCTGTTTTTTCATATCCAACAGGTGGTGTAATCTCTTCGACGGTATACATCTGTTTTCCAACTCCATCTTTTGCATAGATGCCTGTTGGCAGTCCAAAGAATTCGACATAACCAAACTGATCGTCCTGTGAAACCGTTGTTGTGATCGTATCTCCTTTGTGAAAGATCGTCTTTCCATTTTTATCAACGATCTCACATGCTGCTTTTAATGCAAACTTCGCACCCGGCAGGAAGTTTCCTTTTTCATCCGTCTTAATGAAATGGATCGTATATTTCTGTAGCAGATCATTACACTCCAGATTGATATTGATGTGTTTGTCTGTCTCAAGAGATACCTCTCTATCTTCCGGATCAATCACATTAACAGTCGTTTCGATCGGATCATATCCTTTATACTTTCCTGTATCTTTAAAGGAGATCGTTACTTTCTGCTTTCCGGCAGCTTCCGCTGTCTTTGGTGAAAAAGTCACATCATCATCCGTTACATCAGTAAGCTCCTGTTGTCCATCATCGTCGTAATTGCTGGAAAACGTGAAATCATCGGCATGATAGGTATCCCCTTTTGTAAAATCTGTTTTTGCAACTGCACTGATACCTGTAACCTGGGCATCTTTGTAATCATCGTCTGCCTTTACCATCTGATCCTGTGCATAGGTCGTCTTTAAGCTTGTACAGCCATAGAACATCTTTCGGACATCTTCCACATTTGAAGTATTAAAACTGGAAAGATCTAATTCTTTTAATCCGGTACAGTTGGCAAACATTTCAGACATATCTGCGACTTTGGATGTATCAATGTTCTTAAAATTGATCTTTGTCAGACTCTTGCACCCTGAGAACATCTTACTGGAGATCGTGTTCATGTGAATGACCTGATCTGCTTTCTGGGAGGAAATATAATAATCATTTCCATCGTTCCATAAGACGATACTTCCGTCTTTGTCCTGTGAAACGTCTTTGGTATCTGTTTCATCCGGAGCATTTTCCCATGTAAATGTAATACTTTCTGCATCCTGGATCTCCTGATTCAATGCTTCTCCCGTTTCCAGTACATAGATCCCGCCGTTTGGAGAAGGTGTATTGTTTCCATGTGGTTCTTCCACATCCGGAACATCCTCCGTGTCTCTGATATCGTTCATCTTTCCAGGTTTTGTATCCCAGTTGATCACAACCTCATGTTCTTCTGTATCAATACAATATCCATTTGGACCGGATATCTCTTTCACATAATAAGTTCCCTGATAAAAGTCCGTGGTATCTTTTCCATCGTCTCCTTTTCTGGTAAATTGTACGGCTTTGTCTTTCAATGTCGTTTTCTGGTTGATCAGAGTCCCTGCTTTCCATACAAGGGTTCCATCATCTTTCTTGATATCCTCTTTGGCATACAGGCCATAAACAGCTCCGCTGATCTGGTCATTTTCATAAACAAAGCTGGCATCTTCAAATCCGCTTAACGTTTCACCTGTCTTTTTCAGTGAGATTGATCCATACACTGGTTCATCGGTATCTTCATAGGTGTAAGTACCATTTCCATCGCTGTCGTAGTCCACACTTTGAAGATCTAAGGTAAATTCTTTCGCTGTATCATTTTTATTGTATCCATCCGGAGATTTTGTTTCTTTGATCTTGTAATGGCCATAAGGCAGCTTGCATGTCGCATATCCGTCTTTCATCGTTCCGGAGGTCAATCTTGCGATTTCTTTTCCATCATCATCGTAAATGACATATTCTGCATCATTTAACAGCTTCTTTGTTTCTTTGGAACGTTTTACCAGAACAAAATCGATCTCCTTTTCCTGATCAACATAACTGTATTTGATCGTTTTTCCCTTATCTTTCTTGGTCAGCACGATGACCTGATCTTCTAAGAATGCATGTTTGTTCGAACCACTCTTCTGATGTAATGTGTACATTCCAAGAGCGATACCACTTGCTGTTGCGGTCCCATCTTCTCCTGTGGTCAGCGTTGTTACAACGTTTCCATCCTGATCGATTAGTTCAAAGACTGCTCCTGTTTCAGCTTCCGTTTTTGTATCGGATACTTTCTTTTCCTTTTTGATCTGGATCGATGCGGAATCGGAATATACATCTTTTGCAGTAAATTCATAAACTTTCATGCCATCGACTTCTTTTGGTTTATGATCTCTGGAATCATAAGCAGGTGCCAGATCATATCCTTCTGCCCCTTTTGTCTGGATCACAAGAAAATCATGGTCTGCTTTCAGATCTTCCAGTAAAAGACTTGCAGTTCCTTTGGCATCGGTTGTCAGTGTGCCGATCACGGCATCTTTTGACAGTGAATCGATATAAGCGGTACGGCTTTCTTCACTGCTCATATCTGCATCCTGATATCCACTTGCCTTTGATGCATCCAGTACAGCAAATTCCGCGGCTGCTTCTGCTTCTTCCACCTTATTTTTCTCGGTTGTTTTCTGGATCATCAGTTTCTTTCCATTCCACTTGTTTTCAAGGCTGTACATATGATTGGTTTTATCTCCGTCTTTTAATGTGACATCGAAATCTTTTACAAATGCATAATTATCTGATCCTTTGATCTGATGTACCGTGTAAGTCCCAGGATCCAACTGTCTGGATGAAGCATATCCATTTTCATCGGTTGTCAGTGTCTCAACGACTTTCTGATCTGATTTTCTGATGATCTCAAAGTTGGCTCCGGCTTCTGGTCTCTTTGTGTTTGTGGATGTCTGTGTATCCGTGATGACCTTTGTTTTTGAAATGGAGATCGCGGCAGCTTCTCTTGGGTTGTTCGCTTCGATCTGATAAGTTTTTATGGATCCATCGATCACTTTTATCATATCTGGGATCTTGGAGAATCCATCCGTTCCTTTGGTCTGATGTAAGCGGTAAGAACCATATGGAAGCTCTTTACTCGTTGCCATTCCATCACTTCCGGTTGTGATCGTATCGACCCGCTGATTTTTACTGTCATATATTTCAAATACCGCTCCGGATTCCGCCTTTTTATCATTATCATAGGTTTTGTGGATCTGCAGCTTTCCTTTAACTGGTGTTTCATATACAGTAATGAGCTGATCATTGTTCAGTGTGATATTTGTACTGTCTTTGTTCAGTTCAAATCCTTTCGGTGGATTCTTTTCTTTGACATAGTACTCTCCGACCGGCAGTTTCTTTGCACATCCATAACCCGTCGCATCGGTAATGATCGTTGCGACTTCACTGTCTTTTTTATATCTGACAGTTTTGTTATCGGATGCGAGAATATCAGATCTGGCATAAACTCCATATTCTGTATTTGCATAGGTTGCATCTGTCCCAAAGTCTTCCAGGATACTTCTTTTGTTCAGTTCCAGATCGATCGTTTTTTCTGTATCATACATACTTCCAAGATCGACCTTTGCCGTTTTTCCCGTTGCTTTTTTTGTTTTTGTTGTTGTGTTTTTATTATGCCTTGCATCTGCTTCGATCTCTTTTGCCGTCCACGTATGTGTCTTGGATCTCTTATCCTCAATGATCCCCTGCAGTAATTTGGCGACTTCTTCTTCCGCCGCAGCTTTGGCCTTGGCTTTGGAATCATAGTATCCTTTTTCCGTATACGATTCCTGATCATCTTTCGATAATTCTTTCCAGTTCTTAATGTATTTTTTGGTTACCTTTTTTGTTCCAGAAGAAATCGTCTCATTATATGTAAGACTGGCAACACCTTTTTCATCTGTCACTGCTGTACCAACGGATTTTCCATCCCTGAAAAACTGGAACTTGACGCCGGACAATACAACAGCTGTTGCCTGATCACGTTTTGTGATCTTCACTTCCGTTTGATCACTTTCCGATGTACTGTCTGAATATGTATATGAACCGGTCTTCGCCGGAGTTACATCTTTCGTCATACGATATAACATCTGATGTTTATCATGCTTCTTTCCTTTTACACAGTGTGTCACTGTATAGTAATAGATCGTACCTTTTGGATCTGTTTTCTTGATCTTATCGCAGAAAGCCTTTGCATCACTGCTTGAAAACTTATCATTCAGATTTTTTCCTGCCTGATAAACCGTTGTCTTTTTGCTGACACCTGCTCCACATGCCCAGATATAGGCCTGTGTTAATGCAAATGCCTTTGTATTTTTGGAACTCTTCCAGTAATAATAGGTCAGAGCTTTTGCAACTCCCTGATTCTTATAAGTCACAGCGTTGTGTGTCTTATACTTTACGGTATCACCATTACACATGGATTTTCCGGAATTTAGGCAAAAGGTTCCTTTTCCATTTGCAGTGATCTTCCATAGTCCTTCACTTGCCGGCCGGTTTAACGCACTGATCTTATTACGATCCATGACCTGGCTCATCCCAACGGTCGCTGTTCCTTCTTTCGCCGCAACATTGACGACTGGTACTGGCATTCCGGCCATTCCTCCAAACAACGAAGAAAAAAGTGTTAACAAGGCCAGGAAGAACGTCCCGATCTTTTTCAGTTTTCTTTTCAACTTGTATTTCATAGTTCCCTCCTGATTCATTTGATCTTATCCATTTTTATCGTAACAGCAGAAAGAGGACTTCCTGCTGTTATCTTTATCGATACCGATCTGTAAAATATCCGGGAGCATCTGTCTTATCAATGTTTGCATATTCGGAGTCCGTATGAGCATGACTATATCCTGTTCCATTCTGCCCTTCGATCTCAATGTCTCCGGTAAACATGCCTTCATCATGGATGATGTTTGTTTTATTGATGCTTCCGTCATTCTTTTTCCATATCGCATACAGCTTGATGGTCTTTCCGGCATCTGTAAGATCAGAGACAGCTGCTCCATTCGTATAATCTGCCCTGACTGCATCCGGAGTCTTTGCCCATCCTACAAACGTATATCCTTTTCTGGTAAACAGACCGGATGGTATGGTATAAGATTCTCCTGTCTTTACCGGTATGATCTTTGCATCTGCCTGTGCTCCATTTGGCATGAAGCTGATCTTATACTGGCCATTTCCCCATATCGCATATAAGGTAAGGTCAGAAGCCGTCTGATATTTGATCGCTTCCTGATCTTCGTAAGCTGCAACATCTCCATCCTTTGTCTTACTCCATCCAAGGAACTGATAGCCGTTATTTGTAAATGTATTTTGGGGAAGTGTGAACGAACCATCATATGTCACGGTACTGTCATTCATTGTTCCGCTTCCACCATTGGAATTGTAATGGATCTTATACTGATTTGCTTTCCACTGGGCATATAAAGTTAATGCTTTCCCGCAGATCGTACTGTTTGTCGTATAAGACATCCCTGTACTGTTTGCCGTATCCTTCCATCCGGTAAGGGTGTATCCTGTTCGATTTGCCACTGGAAATGTCAGTTTACTTCCACAGGCAAAACTTTTTGTTGAATCTGCGGATGCGATCGTTCCATTGTTCCCTTTATAAGTCACTTTGTATTGTGTCTTATTTAGGTTGATCGTAACTTTACAATCATAGTATCTGTAATATTTCTGGTCACTTGGTTTTTTATACGGTGCAACACCGGTGTCATAAGCACTCAGTCCGATCGTAGTTTCAAAATCCGTTTGTTCTTTCGTGCTGTGATCGGGTGTTTTTGTCAGTTTATGCGACTGGCTGGATGGTGCATCATATGTCACATTGTTATATTTTTGATGAGCTGGAACCGTATATTTTACTTTTACGCTGATCCATGAATACGATCCAGAATTGGATTTTGTTGTTTTGACTGACGTTGTAGAAAGTTTCAAACCATATGGATTCGGATTGCTTGCAGAGATCTGTTTGATATTCAGTGTCCGGCTTGCATTATCGAATGAATAGTTTTTACAGGCTGATCCAGAATGGGTTACCTGTAGTTTTAATGTGGAAGTTCCCGATGGACCTTTTACTTCAACATAGGTATATTTATCATTGTTTGGGAATGATGTACTTCCCGCATTTTCTTTCGTCTTATAGGATGCCTGTACCAAATTGTTCCATGTAAGGACGGTAATAAAACTTATGGCAATCACAAGTGCCAATATCGCATATCCTTTTTTGCCTTTCATCTTATCCCTTTTTTTCATGTCCTTTTCCTCCTTTCCTTTTGTTTGATCTTATAAGTTCTATTCCCAAAAAAATCAAGATTCCTAACCCTGCATATCGGACGATCTTTTCTCTTTGGATATCCCATTCAGATGATTCAAAAAAAGTATCATCCATGGTACGGATCGTTTGTTTTGAAATCTTCTGTCCTTTATCTCTAACGCAGTAGACCACATATCGAAATTTACCATGACTTCGGTATGGATGACAGGTAAGAAGCGTTACCATATCTTTGCCTTTCTGAATCCGGATCTGATCGGAATCATCCGGTTTTATGATCTTGATCTTTTCGACCCGATAAGAAAGTTTTTCCCATGGGTTTTGAATGGTGACTTTGTCTCCTGCTTTCAGCTTCTCAATCTCCCTGAAATATGGGATCCCCTGATATCCACGATGTGCAGCGATCACACAGTTACTGTTCTTCGTGCCAAGCGGTAATGATGTCTCTCCCATGATCGCAGCACCTTTTCTCATGTTTTCTAAGGTTGCTCCAAGATACAGTGGAAGTTTGACATGCATCTTTTTGATCCTGATATATCCAAAGTTGCTCCTGCCATCTTTCAACCGGATCGGTGACGTGCGATAACTCCAGACATCCTTTAGATCTTTCTGGCCTTCTTTATAGATCTTTTGATCATACTGTAAGGCCTCCTGATAGAAAGGATCTTTTTCCTTCGGAATCTTCTTTTCCTTTTGAAAGGCTTTGATCTCCTGATCTGCATTTTTTTGTTGTCTATACGCAGAAAAATCGGGAGAAAGGAACAAAAAGGTTCCGATCCCCATTAAGATAATGCCTAATAAATTGATCAGATTCCTTTTCATTCCTCTCTCCCTTTCTTTCTGTTGATCTGTCTATGTTCCGTTTTCTTTCGATGAAGCTTTTGAAATACTTTTCCTAATAAGATCAGGGCTGTAACGATCATAAGCCCGATGGCGATCGCTTTTTTATAAGTTCTCATCCACTGGGAATCCTGATTTCTTAGCCGTATCGATGATCGTTGTTTCTTTACATATTTGGTTCTGACACCCCGTACCAGTAAACGATGGTCATTGACTCCATATGGGGTACATGTTACCAGTGTCACATAATCTTTTCCTTTGACGATCTGGAGTTTTCTTGTATCCTCTGGTCTTACCACAGAGATCTGATCCACTTTATAAGCTAAGGTTCGATCCAGTACATGAATAAAGAACAGATCCTCTTTTTTCATTTCCGTCAGATCTGTAAATAACTTTGCGGAACTAAGTCCGGTATGTCCAGTTAAAATGCTGTGCGTACTCTTTCCTCCGATTGGAAGAGAAGAAGCTGCCAGATGTCCAACACCTCGTTCCAGGATCTCTGCATCTGTTCCATGATAGATCGGCAGATTGACTGAGATACAGGGAATCTCTAAATATCCCATAACTCCGGATTGATCCAGATTCAGGATATTGTTATAGATTATCGTCTTTCCGTCACTCTTCTTTGCTTTAAACGGGTCAGTTAACTGGACAGCTGATCTGGTCAGATCCTGATTGTACTCTTTTGCTTCTTTCAGAGCTTTTTCTTTTTGCTTCTGATCGTAAGTTTTGGACTGTTTTTTGTAAGACTCGATCGTCGATCCCGCACTCTTTTCAAACATATAGTTGCTGATAAACGGATACGACAGCAGAGCAAATCCAAACAATACGATCAGGATTGGAATAATTTTTTGTCTCATAGTTTTTAGAGCACCCTGCCAGAAAACTGACAGGGTTTACAAATTTTACTGAACTTCTTTACGTTTCTGGTTTTTTCGAATGATGATAAATCCGCATCCAGCAACGACAACTCCTGCGATGATCAGTGCGTAACTTCCTGCTCCACCTGTCATTGGCAGTAAGAACTGTTTCTGGTTTGTTACCTGCATATCAACAAACGCATTTGTGGATTCTCCATTCGCACTCATGGTTGCTTTCTTATCGTCCACGGTTGCAGATGCGTTGATCGTCTGAACTGCTACATCATTTGCAAGTTCTTTACCATTCTTCACACCATCGTTTGCTGTAGAATCATTTCCATTCTTGGACTGGATTCCTGTGATATTCGCTTCTGTTGGTGTGATATTGGCTTTTGTAGATGTGATATTTACAATGATCTCTTTCTTAAGCAGTGTGTATCCTGCATCAGAGTGCGTTTCTGTAAACGCATATTTATCAGCTTCGATACCATTGATCACGAGTTTTCCACCCGCATCTGGACTAAACTGAGTAGCAGCTTCTTCTGTTGCAGATTTTCCTGTGATCTGATATACACCGGCTCTGTCTGCTCTTGCTACTAAGTAGTAATTATCAGATTTGTTCTGGATCACGAATTTAACTTTTGTTGCATCACCTTTATTGTCAGAGAATTTCTTTGTGAAGTTGTAACCAAAGCTGTATACGATACATTTATCTTTTAAGATATCCCAGTAATCTGTAGATGTTCTCTTCCATGTCAGAGATACATCGTTAGGGTTACCCTTGTCACCAAGAACGACTGTATCATCTGTGTTTACATCTGCTGTGTAGTAAACAACGATATATTTGTCAGAGTATTTCTTGTTGATTTCATTTAATCCTGATTTTGTCATTTCTACTTTCATTGTAGAGTCTTCACCAGACTTGCCATAAGTTACGGCAAACTTAGGATCTGTGTCAGATGATTTCCATACTGCGATCGCACCACTTTTGTCAACGTTGTTAACGTTTGTTGTATCTGCTGCATCCTTGTTCTCATAGATCGCGATCACTGCATTTTTGTTGTATGTCATACCTTTTGCCATCTTATCGTCAAATGTATAAGTAGAAAGGTATGTTGTTCCTGATGTGATGTGTGGTAATTTTGAGATAAACTGATAATCAAGTTTCTCAGCTTTGGATGCTGTAACGGTACTCTGGTATTTGTATTCTTCTCTTGCATTTGTGAAATCTGCTAAAGCACTCTGTTCTGCTGTTGTTACATTATCCTGATCTGGATTGTTTCGAACTCTTTTATCAAGGGTTGGGATACCAGTTTCATTTTTTGGATAGCATACAACATCATAGAACCAGTCATCCCCTTCGGAATCAGTGGATGGTAACTGAACGAACCAAGGGTTTGTTGTATAAGTGACATCTTCTGGAACTTTTGTCTCTACGATCAGATAAAGACCAAGTGGCAACTTGTCTTTCTTTGTCACACCCTGTGCATCTGTAAGATCCATGGCAGTTCCGTTGTTTGTCTTCATGTAATCTTCCAGTTTGTCTTTGGATGCAGTGTTATCTTCTAATGCAGAAGCTAACTTGTCATTGATGATCTGGCTTGTAAAGTAATCTTTCCCACCTTCCGTTTTTGCTGCATCAGAATCTGCTAATCCTAAGATCTTCTGTAATGCATCTGGCAGTTCATAGATCATCTGAACTTTACCAGCTTCACTCTGCTGCTCTACATCACCGACACGCAGATAGCTGAATTCAACACCTTTGATCGGATACTTCTTTAAAGCTTCCTCTGCTTTTGCATCCTGTTTTCCTGTAGCTGTGAACTGACTTAAATCAACGCCACCTTTTTGTGCTGCTGTCATGTCGTATTTGTGGATAGTTAATGAAGCTGTTCTTGATGTATCGATCACATCACTCTGTGCTGCATGTACTGAACTTATTGTCTGTCCAACAGTTGCTGCAAACATTAACATACATAATGCTCCCGCTGTAATTTTTTTTATCCTTTTTTTAATATTCATAATGTTTTCCTCCTGAAATTTCCTATGAAGTAAAAAAAGCACAGAAAACTTTTACATTCTCTGTGCTTCTTATCTCTTACTATGTAATTTAAAATTATTCTGTTACACTTGTTTTATTAGGTTCAATCGTTACTGTATTCCAAAAAGAACCTTTGACTGCATCTGTCTTAATCTCAGATACTACTTGCTGAAAATCAACATCTATTGTAAGTTTCTTAGACACATCCATAACTGTAACTTTATCATTGATCGTTAAAGAGCTAACTGTGACAAACTGATCTTTATTGACCAAAGTTCCTTTCTTAAGCGGTACACTCAGATGATAGTTCTTCTGTAAGACTGCTTTGATCTCTGCATACATCTTAGATGTATCTTTAAATTCTTTCTTCGCCTGAATTGTCTTAGTCTTTGTATCGGTTGTCTTCTTTGCTTTCTTATCTTTAGAGTAAATCTCCCAGCAAGGTCCTCCTGCTGAAGCAGCTTTTGTCTGGGCTACTACATCTTTTAATAGATATTTATATTGTGTACGTTCTCTGCTTCCAACATCAGCTACTGTTACCTGATCATTGTTATCAATCGCTACAAGAACAATAAAATGTCCTTTCTTTGTAAAATAACCAGGTCCCATCAGTGCTACTACCGGATGTTTCTTCTTCAAGGCACTGCGTACTTTATTAATATCTGTTCCTAGTCCATTACATGAAAGTTTATACTGCTTTGCCAATGCCGGTACCATCTCATGACTTGCACCCGCACTTGTATAATATCCATGCTTATATGCCCAAACTGTCGTATCTACTGGTGTAACCCATTTACCAGTTAATGAACTGATGCAGACAGCCATTGCTGTTGGTCCGCATCCACTGCTATGAATCTGGTAACCATTATCATTCCATGCTGCATCTGCCTGATTAAAATAAATAAATCCTTGAATAGATTCTTTCTTTCCTTTCATCTCAATGCTATGGTCATTATAGACTTTTGGAATGATCGCTTTCTTATCTTTTTTGTCTTTCTTTTTATCTTTCTTCTTGTCTTTGGTATCTTTCTTTTTCTTCTTATGTTTCTTTATTGTATTACGCTCTGTCTTCTTAGTTGTTGCTTTCTTCTTATGACTTGTATTTGTCTTATCTTTCTTTTCTGTCGTTGGCTTAGCTTCTGTTTTCTTTTCTGTCGTTGCCTCAGTTGTCGAAGCTTCTGTCGTCTGGGCAGAATTATCTTTGCTAGTGTCAGTCTGCTCATTTGTCTGTTCTCTTGCAAATGTCTTATCATTTACCTGATCTGCACTTACTACAGACGCTGAACTAAGCATCAAAACCGCATACAGAGCCAATACAGCCGCTGTTTTACGCGTTTTTCTCATTCTTATATTTCCCCCTAACTATTTAAACATACTTATTATATCACTTTAAATAACATCGTCAAGAATTAAGAACTAATTTCTCAATCGCATATGCCACTCCGTCTTCATCATTTGTCTTTGTAACAAAATCAGCAATTGCTTTTAATTCTTCTCGTCCATTTCCCATAACAACACCTGTTCCTGCTGCCTTGATCATCATGGTGTCATTTCCAGCATCTCCACATGCCATAACTTCATCCATTGTTAAGCCAAGACATTTGGCAAGATGTTTTAATCCATCCCCTTTATCACAGCCAAACTGATTAAGCTCAATATTATTATCAAGCGCACTTGATACACTAGCAATATTTTTTTCAGTCAATTCTTTTATTGCTGCTGATCTTTCTTTCATATTATCAAAAAATGCATTGATCTTCTCAATTCCTAATGGATTCTCTTTGAGATGCTTTTTAAGATCATCCACTGGCAGCCTTGTATCATTTACCAGTTTCAGTAAATGTCCTGATACATTATATTCTGAAAGGTGATCCAAATAACGTTTTTCCATATATCCCTGTCCATTTTGATAAATATCATGTGTGGAATGATATTTTTCAAGTATTCTAAATAACTCCAATGTCACATCCACGGATAAATGATTCGTATAAATAATCTTTTCTTCATACTGATCATATACTGTTGCTCCATTACAACAAACTGCATAACGAACACCTTCAATATTTCTCAAAAACTCCGGAATCGCTTTGAAAATACGTCCTGTAGCAGGTACAATATAAACTCCCTGTCTGATCGCCTCTTTTAACACTTCTTTTGTATGTTCTGATATTTGTTTATTACTGTCTAATAATGTATTATCAAGATCCATTGCAACCAGTTTTATCTTACTCATGTTATCCCTCCGCAAAAAAATAATTTTGAATATTGATCTGAAGACTCTTATATCCCTGATATTCATTGATCACAGGATAATAAGTGCATGTAATATACTTGTTTGTCCCCATTTTTTCTCTAAATTCTGTTTCATCCTCAAAAATCATACCATCAATCCGTGTTCCCTGACTACTCTTTAATGCTAATTTAATTACATTTTTATTTTTTCCAAACACATTGACACGTTCAATCTTTAATTTACGGTGTGCAAATAGGGGCTTTTTATTTTCTTTCCCGAAAGGTTCCAGTACTGACAACTGATGAATCAGATCCATTGTGATATAATCAACCGGCATATCGATGTCGATCTGCACCTTCTTTGCGAAATCTTTTTCATCCAATGTACAATTTTCATTGATCTTTTTACGAAATACTTTAAGGTCCTCCTTCTCAAGAGAACATCCCGCTGCCATCGGATGCCCGCCAAATTTAGTAAACACCTCTTTAACTTTCATCATCTCTTCAAACATGGAATATTCTTCGATAGAACGTCCTGATCCCTTAATTCCATCTTTTGCATCAGTAAGTACAAAGACTGGATGGTTTAGACGATCCTTAATTCTTCCAGCAATAATCCCAGCAATACTTTCATGACAATCTGGTAAATATAAAACAAGTACTTTATCGCCTTTTGCTTCATATTTCATTGCCTGATCTAATGCTGCTTTTACACCATTCTCTGTCATACTTTTTCTAAGATCATTCAGCTCTTTTAATTCTTTTGCTGTCTGCATTGCTTTCTTTTTATCTTCTTCCAGGAACAGATTCAATGCTTTTTCTGCAGATTCCAGCCGGCCACTTGCATTAATGCATGGTCCAATAATAAAGCCAAGAGCATAAGACTGTATCTGTTTTTCCATAAGATCATGAACATCCAATAATGCTCTAAGACCCACATTTCTTGTCTCTTTGATCCTCTTTAATCCTTCTTTCACAAAAATCCTGTTCTCTCCTGTAAGATCTACAACATCACATACAGTCGCAATCGCAAGCATAGATAACAGATCTTCCAGTTTGTTTTCATCCTCGCCCATAGATTTATACAATGCTCTCACAAACTGAAATGCAACTCCTGCTCCACAAAGAAGCGGATATGGATATTTACATTCTTTTTGTTTGGGATTAATGACAACATCAGCTGGTGGAAGAATTTCTTCTTTACTTCCATCTTCATTTAAAATAAATGGTACATCGTGGTGATCTGTAATGATCATTGTAAGACCATGTTCTTTTCCAAATCTGATTGCTTCACTAGCTGCAATTCCATTATCACATGTAAGGATCGTATCAATCTGATCCTCTACTGCCTTCTCAATGATATTTTCATTGATCCCGTAACCATCTTTCATACGGTCTGGAATCTGAAAATCAATCATTCCACCAAGATCATAGATTGCTTTCCATAAAATATAGTTAGAAACAACTCCGTCTACATCATAATCTGAGATAATGCGGATTGTTTTTCTGTCTCTGATCTTCTCTCTTATGATATCCACACCTTCTCTGACTCCCTTCATCAGAAATGGATCTGAAATATCCGAAAGATTTCCATATAAATATTTATGTATTTCTTCATCCCCGATCACATCTCTGTTTCTGATCAGTCTTGCGATCACGGGATCAATCTGAAATTTCTCACCAATCTTTGTAAAATCGGCTTTTTTCTTATACAGATACCACTGTTCCATCATGTTTCTCCATCTTCTAGAAAAAGAGCATTCAGTCTTTACTGAATACTCTTTTTACTTGTCTTATTTTCTTTTCTTTTTCTTCTTTTTCTTGCGGTTTGGATTCGCTGTGATCTTCTCTGGCTGTACAGATGTCTGTCCATTACTTTCTTTTATAGCATCAGAGTCGATACGAGTCTTCATCATATACCATAATGGTCCTGTCAAGAATACAGAAGAGAATGCTCCACCAATAACACCAACGATCAATGCCAGGGCAAATTCTCTTAAAGATGATACTCCGCAGATAAATAACGCCAATACCATAACAAATGTTGTTAAACTTGTATTGATCGTACGAACCAGTGTACTTGAAATACTCTGATTTACAAGTGCTTTGATATCATCTCTTGTACGGATCGTCTGAAGTTTCAGATTCTCACGGATACGGTCAAAGATAACGATCGTTGAGTTGATAGAGTATCCGATGATCGTTAGCATACATGCGATAAATGTTCCACCCACAGATAATCTTCCGATAGAATATGCCGCAAATACAACTAACACATCATTTAACAATGCGATGATCGCACTAGATCCAAACTTAACATCTTTAAATCGGATTGCAATATAGATCAACATACAGATTGCTGAAATGATAACTGAGATAAATGCATCTCTCTGCATTTCATTACTGATCGTTGAACTGATATTCTCTGTTGTAACTGATTTAACTTTATAATCTTTCTTTAATGTCTTTTCAATCTGTTTTCTCTGATTCAGGTTAAGTTCTACACTCTTAACGACCATCTGGTTATTCGCTTTTACTTTCTGACTCTGGACAGATGTCGATTTGCTGACTTTCTCATAGGCTTTCACAATCTGTTTTTCTAAAGAATCATTTACTTTCTGATCATCTTTAAATGTGATAGTAGATGCTGTTCCTCCTGAGAATTCAAGATCATAATTTAAGATCGTACCAATCTTACTTCTGTTCATAGGCAGTGCTGCAAGTCCGACTAAAATGATCACACCTGCGACTGCAACGTATTTCTTACCAGCACGGACAAAATCTCTTGTCTTGATCGTTCTTGGTTTTCCATACCATTTCTTATCACGAAGTCCAAAGTGATATGCTGCATATACTAGGAATCGGCTGATCACAAGTGCTGTAAACATGGAAATCAGTACACTCATTCCTAATGTCTGAGCAAATCCTTTGACCGTTCCAGATCCTTTAAACCACAGTACTAAAACTGCGATCAGTGTTGTAACGTTACCATCAATAATAGCTGAAGCTGCTTTTCCAAATCCAGACTTGATCGCAGCTCCTGTACTCTTACCTGCTCCGATTTCTTCCTGAATTCTTGCATAAATGATTACATTGGCATCGACCGCCATACCGATACCGAGGATGATACCCGCAAGTCCCGGCAATGTCAACGTTGCATTAAATCCATTCAGTGCAAGTAACATCATTAGCATATAAATTGCAAGTGCTACACATGCAATGATACCTGGCACTGCATAAAATGCGATCATGATCAAGCATACCAAGGCAAATCCGATGATTCCAGCCTTAATCGTTGTCTGGATCGCATTAACTCCTAACTTAGCAGACACTACGTTAGAACGAAGTTCTTTTAATTTGACTGGTAAGGAACCAATTCGAATAGATGAAGCAAGATTCTCGGCTGCTTCATAACTTTCCATACCATCGATCGTACATTCACCTTTTGTGATCGCTTCCTGTACATTTGGTGCACTGATCACCTGGTTATCATAGATGATATAAATTGGTTTCCCGATGTTTGCTTTTGTAGCTTTGGCAAAAGCTTTTGTTCCTTTGGAGTCAAATTCAAGGGCAACTAAATATTCTTTCTTACCAGTTGTCTGATTCTGATTTGTGACAGCTTTTGCTTTCTTAACATTCTGTCCTGTTAAAATGGTATCTAAAGTAGTCTGTGTTGTTGTTTTTCCATTCTGCTTTACTTTTACCTGTTTCTGAACTGCAAAAGAAAGTGTTCCTGGTTTACCAAGTTCATCTAAGATCTTGTTTGCATCTGTTACTCCGGGGATTTCGATATTGATACGATCTTTTCCTTCCTGATAAACTTCTGCTTCTGTGCTGTAACCTTCCACACGTTTCTGAAGTTTGTATACGGTATCCTTCATATCACTGTCAGATACGTTCTTACCATCAACTTCATATGTGATACTGACTCCACCTGCAAGATCCAATCCAAGTTCAATGTTGCTTGCTCGTCCAATCTTGTTCTTTGTGATTCCTTTTGTTGTAATAAATACTCCAAATACACACAACGCAATCAGTAAAATAAGCCCTGCAATATACTTGCCGCTGCTATTACGCTTCTTCATTCTCCGTCTCCTCTTCTAACGCTAATGCTGCTTTTACCATAAGTGCACATTCAACTCTCTTGCGTTCTAATTTACATCCGATCTCATAAGTTCCATTGATCGTACCATTAAAGTTATAAGAGTTTGCGCTGCATCCACCGCTGCAATAGAATCTTGCAAAACATTTTTTACATTCTTCTTTGGAGTATACATTACATGCCTTGAATTCTTTGACGATCTCATCTTTCTTGACTCCTTCGTAAACATTACCCATTAAGAAGTCTTCTTCTCCTACAAACTGATGGCATGGATATAAATCTCCCCATGGAGTCACTGCAAGATATTCTGTTCCTGAACCACATCCGGATAAACGTTTTGCAACACATGGCCCTCCTGTTAAGTCGATCATAAAGTGGAAGAAGGTAAATCCTTTTCCTTCCTTCTCTCTTTTGATCATCTCTTTTGCAAGAAGATCATATTCATCCATCAGAATTGGAAGATCCTCTTCTGTAATCGCATAATCTGCTGTATCCGGTGCCACAACAGGTTCTACAGAAATCTGTTCGAATCCTGCATCTGCTAAATGCATAACGTCTTTTGAAAAATCTAAGTTATGATGTGTAAAAGTTCCTCTTACATAATATTTCTGCTGGTTTCTGCTATCTGCAAATTTCTTGAATTTGTCGATAACAAAATCATAGCTTCCTTTTCCATTACGGAATGGTCTCATGTAATCGTGAACTTCTTTTCTTCCATCCACACTTAATACAACGTTATCCATCTCTTTATTGGCAAATTCCATGATATCATCGTTTAGTAATACACCATTTGTTGTCAATGTAAAACGGAACTTCTTATCATGTGTTTCTTCCAAAGAACGTCCATATGCAACGATCTCTTTCACTACATCAAAGTTCATCAAAGGCTCTCCACCAAAGAAATCAACTTCCAGATTTCTACGGTTTCCTGAATTCTCTACAAGAAAATCTAATGCTTTCTTACCAACTTCAGCACTCATTAATGCTCGTCTTCCCTTGTATTCTCCTTCTTCTGCGAAACAGTATCGGCAGGCAAGGTTACAATCATGTGCAATATGAAGACAGAGTGCCTTTACAACTGTTGGTCTGTCTTTGAATCCACAAATGTATTCTTCATAACAGTCTTCTGTAAATAATACACCTGCATCTTTTAATTCTGTAACTTCTCCATAAGATTCTTTGACATCTTTCTCATCCCAGGATGATAATTCTTTGATGATCTCTTCTAATGTATGATCCTCATATAAAGCAATCACCTCATATGTCAGGTCATCAACCACATGGACAGATCCACTTGCTACATCAAGGACCATGTTATATCCATTATTTTTATACTGGTGAACCATTGTTTCTTTCTCCCTTTATTTGTTATTTTCTTTCATCGAAAAAATGAGGCGGCCCACAAGGAACGCCTCAAGCACAAAGTCTTTGTTCGATTTGACTATTTGCTGTGTTCGCAGGTCTGGTTACCTACTGTACAAGATGTTTTACATGCTGACTGGCAAGATGTCTGGCATTCACCACATCCACCTTTTTTCACTGTGTTCTGTAATGTTTTATTTGTCAGAGTTTTAATATGTTTCATCTTATCGTCCTCCTGATTCTCATAAAATAACTTGCTATATTGTATCATATTCATTTTCAAATAGCAAGCATTCCACCTAAAGTTCCTCCTGCAATACATAAGAAACATGCTGTGATCCTTTCTGTGGAAAACAGAACGATATTTTTTTGAAAAATCCACGAGATCAAAGTCAAGATCATAAAGTATAACATTCCTGCTGCAAATCCCCATAAAAACTTCTTTTTTCCGATCTTACTTCCGATCAGCATGCCAGCAAAAACAGATGCAAGAATATATGTAAGTGTGATCCCAAGATTCGCAATCTTCATTCCTGCATTGCTTTGATAGATGATAAATGCAAGAAGACACAATAAAATTCCTGTGGCAATGTAGGCAAATACCAGACTTTGTATCATATAGAGTCCCTTTTTCCCCATGTCCATAACAATTGCTCCTTTTTCTATTTAATCTATGACTGGTATTTTGAATCTATGCCTTTTTGTGATACACTGGCATTAAAAATACGAAAGGAGTTTTCCTATGATCGATCTTCATATACATTCTACTTGTTCCGATGGAACTTTTACACCAAAACAGATTGTTCAAAAAGTGATAGCTAAAGGATTATATGGATTTTCTCTGACAGATCATGATACTGTCGATGGAATTCCGGAAATTCTTGCTATGGATCTCCCAGATGATCTGAAATTCATTCCTGGAATTGAAATTTCATGTGATGCACTTCATCGTGAGATTCATGTATTAGGATACGGAATCAACTATAAGAATCAGCAGTTAAATCATACTCTCAACATGCTCCGTGACAAACGGTTTCAGAGAAATCTTGATATGATCGAACTCTTTCAAAAAGACGGTTATCCGATCACGTTTGAAAAACTGCAAAATGGTGATCCTCATACTGTGATCACACGAGCTCACTTTGCAAGAACTTTGATCACAGAAGGCATTTGTTCTTCCATGGATCAGGCTTTTTCCAAATATCTTGGTGAAAAGTGTAAATATTATGTTCCAAAACCATTTTTTGATCCAAAAGATTGCTTAAGATTAATCCTTGATGCTGGCGGAATTCCGGTTCTTGCACATCCATTTTTATATAAATTCTCAAATGAAGATACCAAACATCTCATTCATGATCTGAAAGAAGAAGGGCTCGCAGGAATCGAAATTTATCATTCTTCCCATCATATCGGCCAGATTACAAAACTTCGCCAATGGCAGAAAGAATATGATCTTCTTGCAACTGGAGGATCAGACTTCCATGGAACGAATAAACCAGATATTGAAATCGGAACCGGACGCGGACCGTTATTTGTCCCAGATCATTTGATTGATGATCTGATGAATTAATATTAAGAAACAAAAAAAGAATCTGAAATACAGATACTATTCTCTGTCTCAGATTCTTTTCTTTTGATCAAATATTCATCTTATTCTTCAGATGATGATGCGTTCGCTTTTTCCATTGCCTGGATTGCTGATTTCTCCATTGGGATACGGCAATGTTTGTCGTTACCAAATTCAACAATGATTGTTGTTTCATCAACTTTATCTACAACAACTCCGTAAAATCCGCTTGTTGTCAACACGCTGTCTCCAACTTCCAGAGTTTCCATCATCTGTTTTAATTCTTCTTCTTTTTTCTTCTGTGGTCTGATCGTTAAAAAGTACATTAATCCAAAACAAACAACCAACATCAGAATTGTCATTGTAACCTGATCCATTTTCTTCCTCCATCTTTCTAATAAGATTACTGGTTCATCATGCCATCGATCTTACGTTTCTTGTATTCCTTATAATTGCCTTCTTCGATTGCCTGACGAATCTCACTCATCATTGTATTATAAAAATACAAGTTATGCAAGACACATAATCTCATTCCAAGCATTTCTTTTGCTTTCAGAAGGTGTCTGATGTAAGCTCTGCTGTAACTTCTGCAAGCTGGACACTGGCATCCTTCTTCGATTGGGCGATGATCAAGTTCATATTTTTTGTTGAACATGTTTAATTTCCCCTGATTAGTATATACATGTCCATGGCGGCCATTTCTTGTTGGATATACACAGTCAAAGAAATCAACTCCACGGTCTACAGCCTCAAGAATATTCACTGGTGTACCAACTCCCATCAGATACGTTGGTTTATCTTCAGGCAGATATGGAACTGTTTCTTCGATGATATGATACATCTCATCATGTGTTTCTCCTACTGCCAGACCGCCAAGAGCATATCCATCAAGATTTAGTTTTGAAATTTCTTTGGCGTGTTCAATTCGGATATCTTCAAATGTTCCACCTTGATTGATTCCAAATAACATCTGATGTGGATTGACCGTGTCTTCCAAAGAGTTCAAACGATCCATCTCTTTCTTACATCTTACTAACCATCTTGTTGTACGATCTACAGAATTCTGCATATATTCTCTTGTTGCAGGATGTGGCGGACACTCATCAAATGCCATCGCAATCGTAGACCCAAGATTGGACTGAATCTGCATACTTTCTTCTGGTCCCATAAAGATCTTTCTTCCATCGATATGAGAGGAGAAAGATACTCCTTCTTCTCTGATCTTGCGGAGTTTTGCCAGAGAAAATACCTGAAATCCGCCAGAATCTGTAAGAATTGGGCGATCCCAGTTCATAAATTTATGAAGTCCACCAAATTCTTTGATCAATTTATCACCTGTTCTTACATGCAGATGATATGTGTTTGATAACTCTACCTGAGTTCCGATCTCCCTAAGATCATCTGTGCTGACTGCACCTTTGATCGCTGCGACTGTTCCGACATTCATAAATACCGGTGTCTCAATCACTCCATGGACAGTTGTTAACCTTCCTCTTTTTGCTCTTCCGTCTTTTTTAATTAATTCATACATTCTTACTCACCATAAATCTTTTTAATATTATCCATTGTTGCACCTAGATTCTTTAACACACCATCAAGAATCGTAACGGCTGCCATTGATTCTACCACAACTACAGCCCTTGGCACAATCATTGGATCATGGCGCCCATGAATTTCAATCTCTACATTGTCAAGATCACGGTTGATCGTCTTCTGTGTTCTCGCAATGGATGGAGTTGGTTTGACCGCTGCACGAAATACGATCGTACTTCCGTCACTCATTCCTCCAAGAACTCCGCCAGAATGATTCGTTTCTTTCACTGCTTTGCCATCCATACTGATAAAATTATCATTATTCTCTGATCCTCTAAGGTTTGCAGCTGCAAATCCATCTCCGATCTCAAACCCTTTAACAGCTCCAATAGACATAATTGCCTTCGAAAGTTCTGCATCCAGCTTATCAAATACAGTTTCTCCAATACCAACTGGCATCCCTGTGATCTGGCATTCTATAATTCCACCGATCGAATCCTGTTCTTTGATCATCTGATCTGCTTTCTTGGCTACAAGATCTGCTGCTTCCTTATCTGGCATATTAAACGGATTGTTATTCATCTCATTAAGATCAAATCTATCCTCTGAAATCTCAATACCTGCAATTGCCTTTGCATATGCCTTTACAGAAATTTCTAGTTCTTCAAGCACTTTCGCTGCAACTGCACCTGCAGCAACACGTCCGATCGTCTCTCGTCCTGATGATCTTCCACCACCACGATAATCTCTGAAACCATATTTCATATCAAATGTAAAATCTGCATGTCCTGGACGGTAAACATCCTTAATATTACTATAATCCTTAGATCTCTGATCCTTATTATATACAACCATGGAAATCGGTGTTCCTGTTGTCTTCCCTTCAAATACTCCAGAAAGAATCTCTACCTGATCTCCTTCCTTTCTCTGTGTTGTATACTTAGACTGTCCCGGTTTCCTGCGATCCAGATATTTCTGAACATCTTCTCTATCTAATGATAGCCCTGCCGGACATCCATCCACAACTACTCCAACACCAGCACCATGTGTCTCTCCCCATGTTGTGATGCGGAAATTTGTACCAAAACCTGATCCTGCCATATGACTTCCTTCCTATAATTTGATATTTGCCAGTAAATCTCCAAGACTCGTTCCTGCAGCATCTTCTGTATACTCTACTCCAGTTTCTTCTGCTTTCTTGGCTGCTTCTTTGTCATCTTCTAATGCTTTGATGCTTAAGCTTACTTTACCATTTGCAACTTTTATGATCTTAACTGTTACCTGTTCTCCTTCTTTCACAACATCTTCTGGAGATTTTACTCTCTTCTGGCTTAACTGTGAAATATGAACTAATCCGCTGATTCCATCTCCAATATCAACAAACGCTCCATAAGGCATGATATTTTCTACAGTTCCTTCTACAACTGTTCCAACTTTTAACTCATTGATCTTATTTTCACGTTCTTTTCTTGCTTTCTCCTGCTCTACTGCTTTTGCTGATAAAACAAGTCTCTGCTCTTCTGGTTCCACTGTAATGATCTTTGCTTCTACATCTTTCTGTAACCATACATTTAAATCTTCAACATATTTTGTTGATAATAAAGATGCTGGAATAAATCCACGGATTCCTTCAACATAAACAATAACTCCACCATTAACGACTCCACCAACAGTCAGTGCAAGCACTTCTCCACTTTCTTTAAGCTCTTCTAAATGATTCCATACTGCATCTTCATTTGTTGCTGCTTTATTTAAAGATTCTTCTAACTGAGTTTCGAATTGTTCCATTGTTTCTTTTACTTCTTCTGCCATAATAATCTTCCTCCGCTTTATTTTCTTAAACATTTATTTCATATTATAACATAGAATAAGAAAGATTCAAGAACGCTGATATTCCTTGTTATTTTGAATATTTTCTGTAAAACAGCCATGCTGCTGATATAACACCAGCCATGCCTGCAGCTATCCATAAACCAAGCATCGACTTTTCTCTTTTGTCCTTGACTTTTGTCTCCTTTTTCTGATCTTTTTCTACCATTTGCTTGACCGGATGTGGCAGGATTTTGGTTACCGCAAACTTTATTCTTTTGTTTGTTACATTTCCAGCTGCATCTTTTGCTTGAAGTTTTAGCACATGAATCCCTGGTTCCAGCTTCTTAAAAGATATTTTGTTTGTTAAATTTTTTATTTCTTTTTCATCCAGCTTTACCTTTGTCCAATAATCTTTCTTATTTTCCAGAGATACTGCAACGATTGTTCCATAATCACATTCACTCTTTTCATTAAGACCACTCATCTGGATCACTGGTTTTTTTGTATCATAAAAAAATGTAATCTTTTTACTTGATACCCGTTCTCCATTTGCATCTACCGCATTAAGACTTATCCTATAATTTCCATTCTCTGTAATTGGCTGTTTTATATAAACTTTATCTTTTTCCCATTCATATGAAACCTTCTGCCCATTCATAAGAAATTCTGTTACCTGTACAGGCTCTAAACTTACAACTTGAAATCCCGGTCTAAAACTTTTCTCTGAAATATTCTTTCCTGCAAGTATTTTCTGCAAAAAATAAATATGAACGCCCTTTTTGTTGATCGTAAATTTCTTTGTCACAACATTTTGATTTCCTGCCAGATCTAAAGCTTCCACTCGTAATACATAATACCCATCGTCTTTTATCTTATCCGGTATCCATCTTTTCCCATTCAGATAAATTCTTGTCTGCTTTTCATCCAGATTTTCATCTTTTACATGTAGTTTTACATTTACAAATGTTTTATAGGACTTATTATTTTTTATCCCACTAATATAAATTTCAGGTTTTTTCATATCAATCTTAAATACTTTTTCCTCACTGATCGACGCATTTCCTGCCATATCTTCCACTTGAACCAAAAGATTATGCTTACCATTCCGGTCAAATACTACTTCACTCTCATAATATTCTCCTTTTTGAACAAAACCTTTCATCTGCTTTCCAGAAGTTATAACTTTTACAGCATTTTTTTGGAGATTTTCATCCTTGATCCTTATCTTTACTTTCTGATATCTGCTGACTTTTTGAAATTCATTTTGAGATCGTATCAATATTTCTGGCTTCTTTGTATCCAAAAAACAAACTGTATGGAAACTATTTTCAGATCTATTTCCTGCTTCATCCTTTGTCCATATTTTCAGCTGATACTTTCCATCTTTTTTAATCTGTGGAATCTGATCTGTTTCTGTCTGTATTTGACCTGTCTGAAGCTGAGTTAATTGTGCATAAACGTGTACCAGAGGTCCTTCCGCCTGTTCTGATTCATATGTAAATTCAGGAATCTTTCCATACCATCCATTTAGAGATCTCTCACTGCACATTATTTTAAATAACTGCGGCTTCTTTTTCCATAAACGGCACCAGATTTTTTGAATTTCACTATATCTTCCTGCATTAGAAACTGCTCTGATCAAAACAAGATCATCCATATCACGTTTCAACTCTAGTCTGCCATATTTCATTGATCTCCACTCATTATTACCAGTCTTATATTCATAGTGAGAAATTTTCGAAACTGCTTTTGAACCATGTGCTTCAAGTAAAATATCCTGATTGGTCCATTTTCCTACCGTGTATGATCCACTGTCAACTTTTGGTATCGTTGGATTACTCAGTTCTATCGTGATTTTTCTTGTTTCCTCATATCCATCTCTATGAATCATATGAATCTCATAATTTCCTTCTTCATAAAATGTCATCTTCAAAGTTTGTTCATAATCCCATTCTCCTTCCCACTTCTGCCGGTTTACAAAAATCATAATATCATCTTTTGTACAGGATCCTTTCAGATCTACTTCCATTACCACGCTGCTTCGAAAAAATGGTTCTTCCCCAGTTCCTTTCCATGTAATATCCCAGACTGCTGTCTCTTCCATTCCTTTGGTATCAGCAGGTATTGCAGATAAAAGGAGAAATAGTATGGCTGTCATGGTCATCAGTATTTTATGTTTTCTCTTCATAATCCAAGTTTCCTCCTCAACGCTTTTGCTCTGTTACTTGTCATTCCTGTCTGTTTTAGTCCCTGCAGATAAACATCCTTTGCCTTCTCTATCTGGTTTTTCTGGCATAGATAAATTCCATATTCAATATAAGCTTCCATGACTTTTGGATAATGTTTTATAAAACGTTCATACTCATTTTCAATATTCACAGATTTTTCTCTAAGATACGATAACTTTCTCTCATATATTTCCCATGCTTCATTTTTCTCTAATTTCTCATGAAACACTCTGTCAGTCTCTTGAAAAAAAAGCTTATCATCTCCTCTTTTTGCCTTAATCTCATACAGATTGATCTTTTGTTTTTCCAGCATCTTTTTTTGTTCTTCCTTAAGTCTGAACTTTTCTGTCTTATAAAGCAGTTTTTCTGCCTTCTTTACAACAAATTCTGGAAGTTTTTCCTGCCACAAAATATAATAATCAATAAAAAAATATGCTGACCAGAAATCATGTACGTCCTTTTGACAAATTTCTAATGCTGACACCAGCTCATCTTGTTTCACCTCCTTTTCAGGATCATTTAATACTTCTATCAGCAGAAGATATGCTTCTGTTTTCTTTTTATTTGTTTCTTCCTTCTTAAAATATTGACCGGCCAGTGTCAGATCTTTCTCTGTCCTTTCGTTTCCATAAAAATAAACCATACCTTTTTTGTAGAAATCCTCGTATGTTTTCACTGACTGTACTTTCAATTTTTCTTCTTTGTGGCTGTCTGTAAAACCAAAAATACCGATCATGCCAATGCAGGCTAAAAAAACGACACTTTTTTCTGATCTGCTTTTCCAGACAATTTTTCTAAGATCTCTCTTGATATCTCTGGCGCTCTGATAATTCTTTTTCTCATCCTCACAAAGACATTTCTGTATGATATTCTCTATAGGATACTTTTTATTCTGTTCTGTATTTAGCTGAATGATCTTTCCTATACTGTAGACATCCATAAAAAATTCAGCTCTTTCTCCTGCTTTTGTCTGTCGTTTGGAAGCATAAATCCTCGTTCCATACCCAGTCAGAAAATCTCCTTTCATTGAAGATGCTCCAAAATCGATCAAATACAGACGTCCTGATGGATGAAGTATGATATTCTCTGGTTTAAGATCCATATGTACAACACCTCTCTTATGAACCTGTTCCAACACCTTGCAGACCTTATACATAAGTAGTATCAATGTTTTTTCTGAAATTTTTCCATGGACTGTTTTATATGTTTTTAGAGATTGTCCTTTAATATATTCCATAACCAGGAAATGATCTTTGGTGTTTTCTGCAAGGAATAATTTGGGAATACCCTTGATATTTTTTAATTGATTTAATATCTCTTTCTCCCGTTTCCACTGATTTTCATCTTTAAGTATTTTCACTGCAACCTTTTTCCCTGTCTTTAAATCTTTTGCAAGAAATACTTTCCCCATTCCACCTGCACCCAAAAGCTTCTGAGTCTGATAACGGTTATGGTATATTTGAGCTATCTCTCTTTCGGAACTTTGACGATCACACAGGATAGATTGTCTAGTTCTCCACGTTTTTTTACTTTTCGAAAACATCTTTCTACCCATTCTTTCATTTGTTCCCTGGACGCTTCCACCTGATAGATCTCTTCCTCTTCAAGTAATCCATAAAATCCATCTGTACAAAGCAAAAATTCCATTCCCGGATGCAGTCTTCCCTTATAGCAATCTACTCTGACGTCCTTCGTCACACCAACACACTGCAGAAGAATATGTCGTCTCGGATCTTTTCTTGCCTGTTCTTTCGTCAAATGTCCTGCCCGAAGTTCAAGTTCTACCAGCGTATGATCTGTTGTCACAAATTTTCTATTTCTGTCAAACCAGTATGTTCTAGAATCTCCAACATTTAATACAAAAAATTCGTGATCTTCCACAAATAATAATGTTAACGTACTTCCCATTGATTTGACTTCTTCCATTTTTCTGCTCATCAACAAAAGGTTCTGATTGATCTTTCGGATCAAATCGATCAGATTTTGTTCGATCATATTAATTCCCATTTCATATAATCCTTCAAATAAAGTTTCATCAAACCACTGTTTCAATACTTCTACAATATAACGGCTTGCGATCTCTCCTTTCTTCAAACCACCCATTCCATCACACACAACAGCCAGAAGATAAAGCTTCCCATTCTTTTCCTGCTGCCTTAATAAATAAGCATCCTGATTCGACGGTCTTCCGTTTCCAATATCCGTCATTCCAATCGTATCTATCATATGTTCCTCCAAAAAATTCTTCATAATAGAAAAAAGCCTGTAAAGATTATTCTTTACAAGCTTTCTCTGCTGTTCTTGTTTGTTTCATTATTCTTCGATGTCTTCGCCATCCTCGAATTCATCTTCTTCGCCTTCAATCTCCTGTTTGAGAATCTCAATATCTCCTCTAAGTTTCTCGATGAGATTGAACAGATCAATATATTCTGCCTGTGGGTAGTCCATATGTTCTTCAAAATATTTCTCTCCCACCTGACGATACAAATCATTCAAATCTCTTTTCGCCACTCGCAGATCATTATGTCTCTTCGCAGAATCTGCCACTTCCTTCGCCTTCTGTGCAGCTGCTTTTCCTGTTGTTGAAATAGTTTCTTCCAGACGTCCGAAAAAATCTTTTGCCATATACGCTCACTCCCAACGTTTTTCTTTCATTGTACCTTATTCAGCTGCTTTCGTCCAGCCTAAAAGTGCCTTTCAAGACTTAATGTTTCTTCTTACGATATAATAGTAAAATCCCTGAAAATGCTGCAGCTGCCATAGCAAATATCCATCGAAGATCACTTTCGTCTCCTGTTTTTGGTCCAGAAGAAGTAGCTGTATTTTGAAAATCATTTCCCTTGTTTTTCGTATAAGTTATATTTTCAGGTATTTTCTGTTTTCTTACTTTGATCTCACGAACTGCTGTCACTTCTTTTGCGTTATCGGCCTTTGCTTTTGCCGTATTTTTTATCGTTCGATCTTTCATTATTTTGTTATTTAACTTTACCTGATAGATTACTTTTATTTTCTGGTCATTTGTAAGATTTTCTTTTGTTTCAATTCTGAAACTGTTATCTGATACAACAATCCTACATTTCGAAGTGATATCTGCTTCATCTGGTGAAAAAACATGAACACTTTCCTTTATGATCTTTGCATATTTATGATCGATCTTATCTTCGATCACAATGTTCTTTGCAACTGCATCTTTCACAATCTGTGATACGAAAATCTGATATTCACAAATACCGCCAGCTTTATATACTGTCTTATCGCTTCTCTTTGTGATCAAAAGCTGTGGAATATTCTCCTCCATCGTTACAACAATATCATCTCTTACTTTATCTGCATCCTCACTGTACGCAAATGCTGTATTTTTAATATCTCCATCGATCATTGAAAGAAATGCTGTATCATAAATTACAAGAAGCTCATCCTTATCACTTAAATCTCTTCCTGTGGCGATCTTAAACTTTCTACTGGTATCATCTCTGCTGATTTCACACTGATTTGTGATATCTTCCCCATTATATTTTACACGGATCATACCAATATCCATTCCTTTCTTCTCAAATGAATCTTCTATGATAACTTTATGTGCTGTCATCCCTTCATTTTTCTGTGTCACACGAATCTTATATGATCCAGTCTGACCTTCTTTATATATCTTATGATCTGATGTTTTCTCGATTTTTAACATTGGAGGTTTTACAACAACTGTATTTTCATCCTGCGCTGGCTCTGTGTTATCACTTTGTACGATCGCTGTATTTTTTATAGCACCATCAATTCTTTTTTCAAATAATACTTTATATATGATATCAATAGAATCACTGTCTCCAAGATCTTTTCCTGTTTCTACAACAAAATTTCCATCTCTTGCTTCTATTTTACATTCATCTGTAATATCTTGTTTGTTATACATGACTTGAATATCAGAAATCTTCATTCCTTCTTTTTCAAATTCATCTGTAACTATTATATTTTTTGCTTTTACACCTTCCTTCCCCTGTGTAATATGAAGTTTATAACTTCCTGTTTCTCCCACACTGTAAATCTTTTTATCGGACTGTTTAAGAATCTGAAGTTTAGGTGCCTTGATCTTGATCATCTCTTCTGCCACACCACCTCCTGAAGGAATATCTGCATCTTCACGGATCAGTTCTTTGTTACTGTTTCTTGTTGCTGGAACTTTCATTACATTTTTTATGTCTTTTCCCTCTAGTCCATCCTGCTCGATCACTGCCTGATAGCTGATCTCAATCTTGTCCGTCATCCACAGATCATTGTAATTTGTATCTTTTTTTCCACATTCAGAAGCGAATACCGGTATTACTCCGTTCTTTAATGCGATCGGAGTCTGAATCGTATAACTTCTTTCGTTATCATCAAATTCAACCTGACATTTTGATGTTATATTTTTACCATCTGCCATCACTGATAATGTTCCAGGTATAATACGGATCCCTTCTGCTTTGATTTCATCCTCGATTCTTATATCTCTCATAAATGTTCCAGGATTTGGATTCGTTATCACTGCCTTATATGCCACATGATCACCTTTTTTATAAATCTGTGCCGGAGCTGATTTTATAACATCATTTTTAGGAGAATTGATATATATCTGTGCCTGATCTTTTGTCTCCGGAATTCCCGCTGCCCATGCAGATGCTTCATTATCGATCAACTGGCCATTTGCTGCCACTGATGTTTTCATTGTGTATACAATCTGGATTTCATTTTCATACGGAAGAACATAATCACCTTTTGACTTTAAGATCCAGCTGTTTCCTTCTTTCTGCATTGTGTAGCACTCTTCTGGAATTCCTGATACTTTTATATCCTTTAGCGAAACTCTGGAATTATCTGCAAATGATCTATCCTGAATCGTAAAGTATGCTGTTCCTGCTTTTGGATTTTTATTTTTCACAGTAACCTTGTAGGTAACCTCATCTTTTGCCTGATATTCATACTGCTTTGTCTCTTTTGTAAGCAAAAGGCCCGGATTACTCTCATCTTTTTTGGGCAGTTCTATGTCAACCCTGACTTCATTCGTCATTGTGTTTTTTCCATCAATGATCGTCTTTGCCTTATTATTTTGTGTAAGAACTGTTTTATTTTCATTATAATGTCCATGCTTTTCCCAAAGATTCCTTAACTCCATAAGCTGCTCTTTCGTTGCATCTTTCATAATGTTCATCTTGATCTTGATCTTTAATACATATATACCGCGCTTATAAAATTCAGGATCATTCGGATCTTTTAATCTGGCTTTTACAAGATTTCCGTTTTGTGAGATATCAAATTCACTACTGACATCTTTATTGTCTCCATATACTTTGATATCAAGAATCTTCTGACATTCTTCTACATTGTCCTCGAATGCAAATCCGCTGAAATAATGGGCTTTCGGAATATCTCCGGCAATTGCCTGGCTTACTTCATAAGTCCATGTCTTTGCAAGATCTGGACAATTGTAATGCTCTGTTGATTCTCCATTCGACGTTATGATCTCTTTTTTTGGAGCTGGTGGATCAAATTTTACCATGTTCTGTCCATATCCAACATATTGTTCCTGATTTGTTGGTCCATCATCCATAATTCTTCCAAACGTATATTCAAACGTATCTGAAGCAAATGTAAATCCCGCACATGTAAAGTCTTCACTGTCATAATTTTCAGAAAAATCAGCATAATAAATACTCTTATTTCCATCTTTGTTATAACTTAATTTTGTGTTTTTAGAAACATATTCTCCATGGATGTCATCTGCTTTTACCCCGATATACTGGTGTGTATCAATATCCTGTAATGTCATATTACTTTTGATCGTTACAGGAATATTCGTTCCAGCTTTAAAAAACTGACTTTTCATTGTCATCTCTTCAATTCCGATATAAGAGCAGCCACTAAGATCACCTCCTACTGCCACATATCCTTCCATGTTCTTATATTTTTCGATTCCCGTGATCGTCATAACCAGATCAAATGTCTGCCATCTACCATGGCTTCCATCCTTGTCACACTGATAAATCTCCATATTCGTTTTCTTGATCTGTATATTTCCAGCTGTGTTTTCTGAAGTATCAAACCATAGATATTGTTTTAAAAATCCAGGCATAGAAATGTCCGGGAGTTTCTTGGTATCTTTTCCTTTGGTAATGATCGTCTTCGTCTGATCCGTTGGATGCATCTTAAATCCATAGGATGCATCCACACTTAATGCTTTCTGATCATCAAATGATGAAAAAATATGTTTGTCATCTCCCCAACTGCTTGTAATTGGCTTTGCTTTGCTACAATTAAGCTGAGCCAGTACGGATTTTTCCTTTATTTTTGCTGTCAGTGCTGCTGATAATGAAAATACTACAACACCCAATGCCATAAGAGTTCTTCTTGCTTTCTTCATGAATACTGCCCTCCTTATTATTGCCTTTTCTTTCCCTCATTCTCCAGCAGACAGAATTGTCTCATAGCATCTCAGCTCCCCTCATTCTTATGACAGGCTGCACTCACCTCCATGACCATGCAGAAGTCTCATTATCATATCCTTGTTCGCTCCCTGTGCTCTTCGTGGTATCATAAAAAAACCTCCATCCTATTGTTCATGGCATAAAATTCATTGCCCGCAGATCATGGCGGAATATGTCCTCCCGGACTGTGCCGGAAAATGGTCTTATTCAATTGTCAGCTTCCCTTGGATTCATCATCATATGTCGTGAATGGATTTGTCAGATCTGATCGATCTCATCTTAGATTTATCTTGTTGATATGTTTTTAGAATTATCTGATATTGTATTCTCTTCCATTTATTCCCTATCTTGGTTTATCATAACATTTCCGCATAAAAAAAGCAACCCATTTTCTTCCATGGGTTGCTTTTTTATGATTCATTAGATTCCAAGAATCTTCTTCACTTCGTCTTCCATTGCTGCTGTCTCACATACCGTATCATGAAGAACTGGTGCAGTTCTGATCTCTTCGATCGCTTTTGGAATTGCTGTCTTAGATACTTTGTTAAGTTCATCAACTAATTCAAAGTCATCTTCTGCATCATATGCTGGATCGATCGCATCCATAACACTTCTTGTGAATTTGTATGGACTTGCTGTAGAAGCGATCACTGTTGGAGTCTTGTCATCTCCTGTCGCTGCTTTATATTTGTCATATGCAACTGCTGCGACTGCTGTATGTGTATCCATCACATATCCTTCTTTGTCATAGACTTCTTTAATCTTCACTGCTGTTTCTTCTTCACTTCCGAAAGCTCCAAAGAACTCAGATAATTCTGCTTTCATGGCATCTGTGATCACATATTCACCGTCTTTTGTCAATGCTGCCATAAATTTGGCACACTGTTTTGCATCATTTCCTGCGATTCTATAGATCATACGCTCTAAGTTACTTGAGATCAGAATATCCATAGATGGAGATGTTGTAACATAGAATTCTCTGTTGCGATCGTATTTTCCTGTCTCAAAGAAATCAAATAATACTTTGTTCTTATTAGATGCGCAGACAAATTTGCCGATTGGAATACCCATCTGTTTTGCATAATAAGAAGCTAAAATATTACCAAAGTTTCCTGTTGGAACGACTACATTCATAGGTTCTCCGGCCTTTAATGCACCCTGTTTTAATAAATCAGCATAAGCCTTTACATAATATACAACCTGTGGCACTAAACGTCCGATGTTGATTGAGTTTGCAGATGAGAACTGGAATCCGTTGTCATTCATCACTTTCGCTAACTCTTTGTTAGAGAACATCTTCTTAACACCTGTCTGAGCATCATCAAAGTTTCCTTTGATTCCGATCACGTATGTATTGTCACCCTTCTGTGTTACCATCTGTTTTTCCTGAATTGGGCTGACTCCAGACTTTGGATAGAATACGATGATCTTTGTTCCCGGTACATCTGCAAATCCTGCTAAAGCCGCTTTTCCTGTGTCTCCGGATGTTGCTGTTAAGATCACGATCTCATTCTTTACATTATTCTTTCTTGCTGATGTTACAAGTAAATGTGGCAAAATAGATAATGCCATATCTTTAAATGCAATGGTTGCTCCATGGAATAATTCCAGATAATATGCTCCATCTACTTTCTTTGTCACTGCGATCTCTTCTGTATCGAATTTACTGTCATATGCATTATTAATGCATGTCTTTAATTCTTCTTCTGTAAAATCTGTAAGGAATTCTTTCATGACTGCATAAGCAATTTCCTGATAGGACATCTTTGTCAGATCTTCCAACGATACATTTAATTTTGGAATGCTGTCTGGTACAAATAATCCTCCATCGCTTGTTAATCCTTTTAAAATAGCTTCAGAGGCGGTTGCTGTTTCTTCACTGTTTCTTGTGCTGTGGTATACTAAATTCATATTTCCCTACCTTTTCTTCTATCAAATATGCGTGTTTCTGTTGGTTTCTGATTATAACATATGTTGTATCCATCTACAACAGATTTTCATGAACTATATCTTATACAATTACAAATGTCAGCATGAGACGGACGCCGCTGATCAAAGCTTTCTCATCAAAATCGAACTTTCCATGATGATTTGCAGGGTGGTCTCCACCTCCGATAAACGCAAAACATCCATCGATTTCCTCTAAGTAATTAGCAAAATCCTCTCCTAACATCATCGCAGGAACATGCGTAAATTCTGACGGATCGAACACTTCTCCTGCCTTCTCCATTACATTTTCTACAATCTCTGGATCATTGATCAGTGCTCCATGACTTGATGGCTGAAAATCAACTGTGACATCGATCCCATACATCTGTTCATGGGCTTTTGCAATATCTTTGACTCTCTCTTCGATCATTTCCTGTGCCTGCTTTGAAAATGTTCTTGCTGTTCCTTCGATCTTAGCTTCTCCCGCGATCACATTTCTTGCTGTTCCTGCTTCAATCTTCCCGATCGTTAATACTGCGGGATCTAATGGATTTAGATTTCTACTTACGATGGTTTGCATATTCATTACCATCGATGATACTGCCACCGCGGTATCAATTCCTTCATGTGGCTTTCCTGCATGACCAGACTTTCCATATAAATGAACTGCCAGCCAGTTTGTCGCCGCCATTCTTGGTCCTGCCTCCAGAGAAATCTTTCCGGATGGAATTCCATTGAAAATGTGAACTCCATAAATTCGCTTTACACTGTCCAGGATTCCTGTTTTTAACATAAACCTGGCACCTTCCGCAGTTTCTTCTGCTGGCTGAAACACAAGATAAACTCTACGATTTAATTCTGCCTCATGCATCTTTAAAATCTTCGCTGTTGCCATAAGAATCGCTGTGTGCCCATCATGTCCACACGCATGCATACAACCATGATTTAATGATGCAAAATCAAGTCCTGTTTCTTCTTCCACTTCAAGAGCATCCATATCTGCTCTAAGTGCAATACTGTCTTTCCTTCCATTACCAACAACTGCAATAATTCCTGAGGGATCAAAAATCTTATACGAGATCTCCCATTCTTCCAGATGTTCTCTGATATATTCCATCGTCATAGTCTCATGAAATGCTGTTTCCGGACATCGATGCAGTGCCCGGCGAAATTCTACGACTTCTTGTTCAATTGCATATGCTTCCTGGTTTATGTCCATATTGCTTCCTTTCTTTGCTGACTACCTTCCTGTAAGATTCATGATTAAGGCAACGATCAACCCAACAATGATCACTGGTCCCAGCACGATCATCATTGCATTAAATATATGAAACAGTAAGTAAATAATGAAAATAAAAATGATCACGGATAAAAGACATCCGAGTTTAAATTTTGTAGAATTCATCGTGAAAATATGTGTATTCCCACCAAACATATCCTCTGGAGTTTCCTCCTGTTCATCCTCATAATATTCTGTCTGTGCATAACTATCGTCCACACCTGCTGCGTCAATGATCGACCTTGCGATCAGTCTTGGACTACCTAATTCGTTTAAAATTTCTGCTTCTGTCTTTCCACTTCTGATCTGTTCATTGATATAATTCTCATAATAGTCAATATTTTGTTGTACCACCATCGGCGATACTATTCCCTCTAGTGAAGATCTTAACTCCCCCATAAATTGTTTTCTTGTCATAAATTTATTCTCCATCCTTATTATAGAAAATCTCTGACTCCTTTAATACGTGACAGGTTCCGTCTTTTACTTCGATCGTTGTCACTCCACAATTCTCCTGTCTTGGTGCATGCCAGAATTCCTCGATATCTCTTCCGTATATATGAGTCAGCAAACTATGTATCCAGGCTCCATGGGAAAAAACAGCAACGTGCTGATATTTTCTCTCATTCGGCAGAATCATATCTTCCAAAAATTCTACTGCCCTTCCTATAACTTCTCTATGTGTCTCACAACCATTAGTCGTTTCAAAATGTACTGGATCATTAAAAAAATCAAGAAATGGATCATTCCTGTCTTCCAATTCTTTTAATGTCATTCCTTCAAACATTCCAAAACAAGCTTCTTTCACCCTTTCGTCCTCATATAACGGAACATTTCTTCCACCTAAAATGATCTCCCCTGTTTCTTTTGCTCTCTTTAATGGACTGGTATATCCTATATCAAATGGTACATGACGAAGTCCTTCTCTTGTCATAAATGCAAGTTCTCTTCCATATTCATTCAACTCTATATCTGAACTTCCCTGAATTCTATGTACTTTATTCCAGTCAGTTTCTCCATGCCGGATCAAATATAACTTCAAAACATTTTACCTCCAATTTAACAATAGCATACCTTATTTTTTTGATTGAGTCTAGTCCCTCTTCATTGTGCATTTTTTCACTAAAATATAAAAAACTATGGATTTTTTATCGAACTTTGCTATACTAAGATTATACATATAAACTGAAATTTTAGGAGAGAAAAATTATGAACATTCATGTTGGAGACGAGATTGAATTAACAGAACAAGTAGTTCCAGAAAACACTGCAAAGGAATGGGGAAGTGGAAGCCTTCCTGTTTATGCAACACCTGCTATGATCTTATTAATTGAGAAAGCCGCTGTTAAATTATTAGATGGCAAACTTGAAGAAGGTCAGACAAGTGTTGGAACAAATTTAAACATTGCACATGTTTCCGCAACACCAGTCAATGGAACGATCAAATGTCACTGCTCATTATCTGAGATTGACCGCAAACGTCTGGTATTCCATATCGAAGTAACTGATAACAAAGGACCTGTTGGAATCGGTACTCATGAAAGATTCATCGTTGCTGATGAACCATTTATGGAAAAAGCTGCTAAGAAATTAGAAGATTAATTTTTAACTCTATGTACAAAAAAAATGGTGTCAGGATTTAATCCCGACACCATTTTTATTATATTTTTATCTGCTTGTTCCCTTTAAGATTGGGGAAATCTTCTTATAAATAAAGAATGTAATCACTACACTGCACATTCCTTTGATAAATGTGAATGGCATATTAAACCAGATCAGTGCATCCCATAATGTCTTCACGTTCTTGTTGATCGCCTGATATGCACCAAGAATCGCCTGCATTGGCATGAAGTTTGTGTATACTGGATATACAACAAAGTAGTTTGAAAATACACTGACTACTGACATCAGGACTGCTCCTGCTAATGCTCCGATCATTGCACTCTTCTGTGTTTTCTTTCTCTTATAAATAAGTCCTGCTGGTAATACAAAGCATACACCTAAGATAAAGTTAGATAGTTCTCCGACTCCACCTGTCTGTGTATGAAGAAGGTTGATCGCATTCTTGATAAAACATACTGCAATTCCAGATACCGGTCCCATCGCATATGCTGCTAGTAATGCTGGAAGTTCTGAAAAGTCAAACTTGATAAATGGTGGTATCAACATTGGAATTGGAAATTCCAAAAACATCAGCACAGTTGCTAATGCTCCTAACATACCTGTCACTGCGATCGTTCTGATATTGAACTTCGTTCTCTTCATTGTCATTGTGTCTCCTGCCATGATAATTCTCCCTTTCTGATTTAAAATCTTAGATTTATAGGGGCTCCCTATAAATTAAAAAATCCTGTCCATTTATCTACATAAACGACAGGGCTTCTGACTTGATCACATATCTTCTATCTGCATAACATCTTAAGATATGTCATCCAACTACTTCTTTCATCCAGACTATACTGTTGGTTCAGGATTCTAACCTGATCGGCCAAACGCTCGCGGACTTGCCTCTCTTGGAGTATCACCGCCAGTCGAGAATTGATACTTTCGTATCTCACTCTGCCCTGAAGTTGGAGAATCAATCTTCTCTACTTCAATATTCAATTACCAGAAAATGAAAGTGTTTCCTGTTTATAAATTTTATTATAATAACTCCTGTCTGTTTTGTAAAGTCCCATTTCACATTTCCTTATCTTTACACAAAGATTATTATTTGTTAAAATATACACAAGCAAACTTGCTTTATTGTATGAATTGTTAAGGAGAAAACAACTATGGGAATGCACAAAATCGCTAAAATGCCTTCTCCAGAGGAACTAAAAGAAGAGATGCCTCTGAGTGAAGAAGCAAAACAAATCAAAGCTGCAAGAGACAAAGAGATCCGTGATGTATTTACAGGTAAATCTGATAAATTCTTAGTCATCATCGGGCCTTGTTCTGCAGATAATGAAACTGCTGTTATGGATTATCTTGGACGTCTGGCAAGAGTTCAGAAAGATCTTGCTGACAAGTTACTGATCATCCCTCGTATCTACACTAACAAGCCTCGTACAACAGGTGATGGCTACAAAGGCATGGTTCATCAGCCAGACCCAGAGAAAGCACCAGATATGGCAAGTGGTCTTCGTTCTGTTCGTAAACTTCATATGGAAGCATTAGAAGAATTCCATATGCCTGCCGCAGACGAGATGCTCTATCCAGGAAACTGGCCATATATGGATGACCTTTTATCCTACGTTGCCGTTGGAGCCCGTTCTGTAGAGAACCAGCAGCACCGCCTGACAGTTAGCGGATTTGATATCCCTGCTGGAATGAAGAACCCTACTGGTGGAGACCTGACAGTTATGATGAACTCTATCACTGCTGGACAGCACCAGCATGATTTCATTGCCAATGGATACGAGGTCAAAACAGATGGTAACCCTCTGACACATGCCATTTTACGTGGTTCCGTGAATCGTCATGGAAATAATATTCCAAACTATCATTATGAAGATCTGACTCGTGTTGCTTATATGTACGAGAAATTCCAGCTTAAGAACCCTGCAGTTATCGTTGATGCAAATCACTCTAATTCAGGTAAACAGTGGGATCAGCAGCCTCGTATCGTACAGGAAGTTCTCCACAGCAGAAGTTTCTTACCTGAGATCAAAAATCTTGTCAAAGGTATCATGATCGAAAGTTACATCGAAGATGGTAACCAGTCTATCGGTAATGGTGTTTATGGACAGTCTATCACTGACCCTTGTCTTGGATGGGACAAATCTGCTGCCCTGCTTTATCGTATGGCAGATTATGTATAGAATAAATACAAGATTCTAGGTACATTACTTCCAAAGTTTCAGCATTCCTGACATTATCGATGGATTTATGAAACTTTCCAGAATGCATCCCAGTATCATAAATATTATTTCAAACAGAATACTATAACGTAGAAGGAAGGAACTGCTTGTTTCATAAAGCATTTCTTCCTTTTTTTCTTCTTGAAAATTTCGTTTTATGAGCAAAATAAGGCTCATTCCATATAAAATAAACTGCGGAAACAAACTCAATAGCACAAGAAATAATCCTCTCATTCCCATCTGTATGATCTGAAGTGATAACATCGAACCTAGAAAAAATGCCATACTAAACGTAAATCCGTACAAAAAAATCCATGGTTTTAATAAATATCCTGCCAGATAGATCATTGCATACTGTTTCACACGTTTAAATAGAATATAAAAAAATAAGCTCATGCTTGCACTATATAATTTCTGATTATGAAATACCAGATATTGCACCTGCCCTCCATATGCAAGATAATCCTGATATATAAAATTCGTAAACAAACTTCCTAGGATCAGACCTGCTATGATCCATAATCCTGAAAAAAATTTCTCTTTATCCACACATTTCCCCTCCCTGCCTCATTATATCATATGCAGTGCCTGTCTTTTATATTCTATTTTATTAGATGCTTCTCTGATCTATAAATTTACTTCTCCATATTAAGATATCCAAGAACTCCTGATATCGTCTTTGCATCGATGATCTTTCCTGAAAAGATCATATCTTTGATCTCATCTGTTGTATATTCTTCTACGTCAATAAACTCATCTTCATCAAGATGCTGCTTCGATGGCTTTAGATCCGTTGCAACATAAATTGGTATCTTTTCATCACAAAAACCTATCGCTGTGATCACAGTCATCAGATGTTGCATATGTCCTGCAATGTATCCTGTTTCCTCTTCAATCTCTCTTGTGACACATTCAAGTGGTGTCTCCCCTGATTCAATTCCTCCAGCTGGAATTTCAAGTGTTTCCTGATCAAGTGCATTGCGGTATTGTCTTACAAGTAGGATCGTTCCTTTGTCGGTGACTGGAACAACTGCTGCCGCACCTTTATGTTTTACAAGATCCCATGTGACTACTTTTCCACTTGGAAGTTTCACAATATCTTCGTAAAATCCAACAACTTTTCCTTGATGCATCAGGCGCTGTTCTAATTTCTCGTATCCTTTCATGATTCTATCTCCTTTTCTATCCATTCTCTACTGTTAATATTCCTATTAATTGGAAAAAGCGATAGATTTCTCTATCGCTTCTTGTTATTTCGCATAGTCAAC